>MDSV01160637.1_pt1 | contig 30575 bp, 28 predicted proteins | sample 810851 | NCBI WGS metagenome assembly MDSV01 (sample SAMN05326640, study PRJNA326480) | marine metagenome | isolation source: seawater | place: Atlantic Ocean: North East | collected 2012 | reverse complement strand
GTTAGAAAAAACATGAGTGTAGTAGGTTTACGATTGAAAAAAGAATTAGAAGGAGAGTCTGTTTTGAGCTTAGAAGAAGTTAGATCACCAAAAAAGGCAATTGCTACAACTAGAAGCTTTGAAGGTACAATCGCAGATTATGAAAAAATTAAAGAAAGAATTTCAACTTTTGCAATATGTTGCGCTGAGAAACTAAGAGCTCAACAAAGTAATTGTAGTTCTATTTATGTATTTGTAAGAAGTAATAAATTTCAAAAAAATAAAACTCAATATAGGAACGGAATAGTTATCACTATCCCTTTTTCTACAAACTCAAACATAGTCACCAGTAAATACGCAATTGAAGGGCTTAAAAAAATATTTAGACAGGGCATTGATTACAAAAAAGCAGGAGTGATTGTTATGGGTTTAAATTCAATAAATAATTATCAGTATAATCTATTTGAAAATGAGGATATAAAACATCAAAATTTAATGAGAACTATTGATTTTATTCAAAAAAAAGAAGGTCAAAGTAAAATTAAATTAGCTTCGCAAGATTTAAAGAAAAGGTGGAAAATGAAACAAGAAAAATTAAGCGCGAGCTATACTTCTAGAATTAATGAAATCATAAAGGTAAAATGAAAAAAGAAAAACTGACTTTTCTCAAACCAGAAAAAGGAAATAATCTAGGACAGTGGCTTGTAGAACAAGGGATTTCAGCTGGATTTCCTTCACCAGCTGATGATTTTAAAGAAATCAGAATTAGTTTGGATAAGGAGCTTGTAAAAAATAAAGAAGCAACCTTTTATGCAAGGGTGAGTGGAAATTCAATGCAAAATGCTGGGTTATCAGATGGTGATTTGATAGTTATTGATAGAAGTTTAAATCCGGAAAATAATAAAATTGCAGTTTGCTTTATTGACGGTGATTTCACAGTAAAAAGAGTTATAAAAGAAGAAGGACAATTGTATTTAAAACCTGAAAATAAAAATTATAAAAAAATTATCATTAAAGAAGAAGATCAATTAATAATATGGGGAATAGTAACGTACGTAGTCAAAAAAATAAAATAACTATAAATTCATTCTTTGAAGATTATTAAAGACTACAGTCCGTAGTTATCTGTAAAAATAAATCGACTAAAATACTGAAAATCATTACTTTATACTTTCATATTTATCGTAAGTTTAATTAATAAATTTAATTATATTCTCTGAAATAATATTTCTATCAAAATTTACTAACATTTTATCACAATTCAATTTGAAAGAAACTATATCTAACCCTTGAATATCATCCAAGGCATTTAAAAAAGATTTTTCGTTTTCAGGCTCAAAACAAACACCAACTCTATAATCATTAATTAATTTTTTAGACTCACCTTCAACACCCAATAAAATTGGCTTATACATTGCAATATTTTCAAATATCTTAGATGGGATTACATTTTTAAAATCATCTGATTTCTTTAAATTAACCAAAGAATAATCAGAAATATCTATATACAAAGGGATCTCACTTTTTGTTACACTTTTAAGAAATGTGAAATTTTTTGAATCTAAAGTTTTTGAGTATTTAATTAATTTTTGTTTTTCAGCGCCATCTCCAATAAATAAAAAATGTAAATTTTGATTTGAAATTTTTGAAATACTATCTAAAATAAATTTTAATCCATGGGCTAGTCCGTGGGTACCTATATAAGAAATAACAATTTTATTTTCTAGACCCAAAGATTCTTTTAAAGCAATAACATCATTTAATTTTGGCTTATTTAAATTATTTATTATTATACCATTTTTAAATACACCTATTTTTTCTGGTAATATTTTGTGTTCATTTATTAAATAGTTTTTAAAACTATCTGTAACTACAATAATTTTTGAAGCAGTTTTATATAAATGATTCTCTATTTTTTTTAAAATTTTAAATACTTTAGAATTTTTATTCATTGAACCAACAGCAGCAATTGAATCTGGCCATAAATCTCTCACCTCCATTACCCATGGAATTCTCTTAAAAAGACTTAACATTCTTCCAGATAATGCTGTAAAAAATTGTGGGCTTGTTGCTATTATTAGATCTTTTTTAATAAATAATCCAAAGATAAATGAGGTAAAGGCGTAACTAACATAATCAATTATACGCTTAAAAAAACCATTGTTTTCAGTAATGTAAGACCAAACTCTAACCACATTAATTCCATCAATATTCTCTTTTTGATATAACTTATTAGTATAACCTTCAAATACTTTACCCTTTGGAAAATTTGGAAAACATGTTATAACAGTTACCTGATATCCCATTTTTACCCATTTTTTACAGTGCTCGTATGTTCTTGTTGCTGGAGCATTAGTTTCTGGTGGAAAATTGTCGGTCAAAAAAAGTATTCTCATATTGAAATTTTGGTTTCTAAAATCTGATCAAAACCCACTACGATTCTATTAGCTAAAGTTGTTTTATTAAATCCTAATGATAACTCATAGGATTCAATACTAATACTTTTTGATTTACCAAATTCAATACACACTCCTAAAGATTTTAATGTAATCTTATTTTGTATAATTAAAGGTTTTTTTATTTTGTGATGTAAATGAAAATATGCCTTTGCATTATTGTTTGTTGGTTTATTTAGTTTATCGTTTAAAATAATACTTTTCTCATCCCATAAAAATGATCTTTTATGAATATATCCATCACTTAAATATCCGTTATGACTAGCTTCAATAAAATTATTTTTTTCAATTAAATGAATAATTTTAGCTCTATTGGCAACACGAAAACCACCCCAAACTTGAGATTGTTCATTGGACCCAATTTTTACTGTATTGTGTGAATGTGTTGATCTTTCCTCTTGTCTTTTAAGATTTTTTTCATAGGTGGATATTCCAACATCAACAAAAATAGCTTTTCCCTCTTTAGTCAATTCGAAATTAAATGTATCACTATGTGCATGTCCTGGTTGATAATCTGGACCAACATTACCAACATCAATTAATAGCTCATAGCTATTAATATTAATTTTTCTATAACCAGAATCTGACAAAGGTATTTGTCGATCTGCAATACCAATTTCTTTTGCATAAGAAAATAATATATTTGATTGTGGAGCAATATCATAAGTAGTATCGTTAACCATAGGGATTTGTCCGTTGCTATATGTTACATTTTTAAGCCATGAAACCATTAAACTAGCTTTAGCTTCGAAAAACAGTAATAAATCATCTTTTTTCCAATCGTTATTTAATTTAATTAGATGGATACTATCCAATAATCTTGATAAAATAATCTGATGATACATCGGAGATAATTCAAAATGAGCTCCATCGTTTAAGATTTGTTCCTCTAGTTCTGAAGTTAGTAATTTTTTGGATTTTGAATATAACTTCCCATCTTGAAAATAATATGCTCCAAAGAGTAATGAAAATGCGTTTTCTAATAAATGGTTTCCTAATAAATGATATTCTAAATTTTTAAGTAGTGTGTAATAATTTTGGAGTAGAATCTTATCAATTCTGGAGTCTTTAACCTTATTTTCTGATAGAAACTTTACCCAATTGATTCCTCTTAGAGAAATTGGATATGCTTCTTTGCCGTCTTTTAAAACTTTATCATTCTCAATATAATTATTGATTAAACTTACACCGATCTCTTTGGACATTTCTTTTTGATTTAAAAAATCAAAATAATTCAAATTATAAGCCCACAACTTTCCATAACCATCATAATTCCAATCAATTTGATCTGAAAAATTATGAGTGATATTCAAAAAAGTAAAAGACTTTTTCTTTTCTGAATAACTAAATGAAGAATTAATCTTACTTTTCCATTGAATATAATCTCTGTATGGTACAGATTTCTTTACAGCTTTCATATTAAACGCCCTATTCCTAAAAAAGTAATAAAACCGATAATATATCTGTACGGGTTTAAGATGTTTTACCGTATTTAAAAGTAATTTTATTTTATGGAAATCCATTTACCTTCTTTCAATGATTCAATGGCTGCAAAAGAAGCTTTCGTTGTATTTACAATTTCATCAAAAGGAATGATCGGTTCTCCTCCATTTTTTTGTTGATCTATTAATTCTTTAAATTGATTAAAATGCCCTTTATCTTGTCCAGATTTAGCACCAGAAAAACCTTTAAACCCATATCCTTTTAATTGTCTCCAATTGTCCATAACAAGTGTTCGCTCCTGGGAGTAGATTTCTACTCTTTCTTTTGAATAACCTTTACTTCCATTGGCAAAATAATTAATCACAGCGTTACTGCCATTTTCATATTTTAATAAAATACTTGCGTTGTCTGTATTTTCTTCAGGATTTATTCCCATAGCATTCATACAAACGGAGATTACTTTTGATCCTGCTAAATAAGAGCACAAATCTATATAGTGGCAAGCTTCACCAATAATTCTACCTCCGCCGATTTCCATATCATGTACCCATACATCATTGGGTATAAAACCAGCATTCATTGTAGCAATAATATTGATTGGAGCGGATGAACTTCCTAAAGCCTTTTTCATCTTTTTAGCTAAAGGTGCAAACCGTCTATTAAACCCAACTGAAATATTTACATCTTTTGAATTGTATTTTTCGATAATCTCATCTAATTCAGATTTATTCAATGCCAGTGGTTTTTCAACAAAAACACTTTTTCCTACACTTATAGCTTCAATTACCATTTTAGCATGCATATGATGTCGCGTAGTAATCATTACAAGATCGACATTCTCATCATTTAATATTTGATGATAATCTGATGTTGAGTTAGCTATTTTGTGTTTTTTTGCCATGATTGTTGACGACAATCCACCTGAACTTGCAATGAATTTTATATTAGCATTAATTTTCTTGAGATTTGGAAGAATAGTAGAGCTTGTAAAATTACCAGCACCGATGATACCAACTACACCTTTTTTTCCGAGAAAAGATTTTTCAACCAATTTTATGGTGCTTGTTTGTTCATGTGAAGAGGAGTATTCTAAAATTGAAGCAATCGATTTTGAATTAGACATATCACCATATATCTTTTGATAATCATTTAATGGAACTCTATCAGTGATCAAAGAATTTACATCTAAAGTTTTCTTTGAAATTGCATTTAAAACCGCTTCAAAATTTCTTTTTTCTGTCCAACGCACATACCCAATAGGGTAATCACGTCCTTTTTGCTCATATTCTTCATCATACCTTCCTGCTCCGTAGGAACAAGAAACTTGGAATGATATTTCTTTTTCATAAAAGTCTGCTCTACTGATATCTAAACCAATAACTCCAACTAGAATTATTCGACCTCGCTTACGACACATATTTGCAGATTGAGAAATAATCTCATTGCTTTTGTTGGATGCTGTGATAATTACCCCGTCCGCTCCAATTCCATTTGTGTAAGATTCTACAAATTTTACTTGATCCGTTCCATCAGATGGATTTATTGCCGTAATTCCCTTTTCTTGGGCTATTCTAATTTTTTCAGAATCAAAATCAAAACCTATCACATTACATCCGTTTGCTAACAATAATTCTGCTGTAATTAAACCAATTAGTCCTAGTCCGACAATGATAATAGTTTCTCCAAATGTTGGTTGTAACAGTCTAATTCCTTGAAGACCAATTGCTCCTATAACTGTAAAAGCAGCTTCTTCATCTGAAACATTATCAGGAATTTTAGCAACTAGATTTTTAGGTACACAAACATACTCTGCGTGATTTCCATTTGAAGCCACTCTATCTCCAATAGAAAACTCTGTAACTCCTTTACCAATAGCAACTACCTTACCTACATTACAATATCCAAGCGGTAATGGTTGCCCCAACTTATTAAAAACAGCTTCTAATGTAGGTCTTAAACCATCTGTTTTAATTTTATCCAAAACCATTTTCACCTTGTCTGGTTGCTGTTTAGCTTTTTGAATGAAATTAGCTTTTCCAAAATCAACAAGCATTCGTTCTGTTCCTAAGGAAACTAGTGTTCTTGTAGTTTGAATTAAAACAGTTCCTGATTTCACTCTTGGAACAGGAACTTCTTCTAAAATTGTATCTCCTTTTTTAAGGTCTTGGATAATTTGTTTCATTTAATTCTTTATTAATAAAGTGGTTTTCTTTCTTGTCTATTTGGATAATTAATTAATACCGCCCTGTACTTTCCTTTAAAAACAAAAAGGCTACCAGCAGCAGCTCCAATAATTTTAAATTTTGAAATCAAATTTTTAATGTCATTTAATGTACCTGCCCCTCCAATTACTGTCAAAGGCATACTACATTTTTTTCTAATACTTTCTATTAAGTTGTTATCATAACCTTGCATCATCCCGTCGTTGTCTATGGAATTTATAACAATCTCTCCAATACCAATTTCTTCTAATTTTTCAATAAGATCGTCTAGTTTCCATTTAGATTTCTTCGTTCCATTGTGTGTACAAATGTCATAGCCTCCAAATAGCTTTTTCTTTTTAACATCGATTACCACAACCACACTTTGATTTCCAATAATAGAACCAATATCTTGGCAAAGCTCAATGTTATTCAAAGCTGAATTGGAAAGTGCCACTTTTTCAGCTCCTAGACTAATTATTTTTCTAGCTTGTTCAGTCGTAGTAATGCCTCCTCCATAGCAAAATGGCATTCTACATTTATCTGCTAAATTTTTTATCATCTCTAAATTAGGTTCTCTTTTTTCGCGTGTTGCATCAATATCCAAAACCATTAATTCATCTACCTCTTTTTCATTAAATATTTTTACAGCATTAATAGGGTCTCCTACATACTTTGGATCTTTAAATTTTACTGTTTTTACAAGACCCTTATTATGAACTAGTAGGCATGGGATAATTCTAGATCTTAACATAACTTTAATTCAGCAAAGTTTTTAAATAATTGAACTCCATTACCATGACTTTTTTCAGGATGAAATTGAGTTCCAAAAATATGATTAGCATAAATCGAAGATGTAAATTCACCTCCATAATTTGAAGTTGTTAGGATATTCTGCTTTTTTTCACATTCAAAATAATAACTATGCACAAAGTAAAATCCAAAATCATTATCAATTCCGTTAAATAACTTGTGATTTTGAACATCATTGATTGTATTCCAACCCATGTGTGGTAATTTAGGTTTAAATTTGATTTTGGTTTCATCGAACCTCTTAACTTTACCAGCAATCCAACCTAAACCTGGTAAATCTCCTTCATCACTTTTATAGCCCATGACTTGAAGACCAACACATATACCTAAAATAGGAACCTTTTTATCTAATACTAATTCATTTAGCTTATCCTTTAATCCTGAATCAATCAATTGTTGCATTGTTGCATCAAAAGCACCTACACCAGGTAAAATAAATTTATCTGCTTTTTTTAAATCCTCAGGCTTGTTTAAAACTTGATGTTCAATATTTAAGTTTTTATAAATAGTTGCAATAGCCTGTATATTTCCAGATCCGTAATCTATAATACCTATCATCTTTTTCCTCCTTTTTCTAAACCAATCATTCGCATCACTTTTGCTCCAATATTATAGATTGTTTCTTGCGACTTGTAGTCTTTATATGTTTTGTTGGGAGCATCCATATAAGATTGTAATTCTTCCACTGAAATTCCTAGTTTAGTTGCAACATATTCGAAGTCATGGTGGATTGTTTCGGGGTTATATGCAGGAGATTCTAGTTTCTTCAAAGCTTCTTCTCTTGTCATTTGATTTGTTAAAATAAGGCTTGAGTATTGAACCTTTCTTGTATCGAATCCAAATTTTTTTGGAAGCCAATAACTTTCATAGAATCTTGTAAACCTTGATTCAAAGTGTTTTTGAGGATATTTTTGATATCCAAATTTATCAACAAGAAGCTGCATAGCTTCATCCTTATTATAAGGAACAAAATCAAGAGGTCTAATTAACTTAATCTTCTTCACATAAGGCAAGTATACTTTATGCCAAAGAATATTAGTTACAGGGTAATCTTTTAGTTTTCCAGTTCCAAACTTCTTATAAATATCTCGTAACTGAATAGAGTCAGATTGATAGTACATCCATTCTAATGGGTTTCTAACACATTCTGTAGAATAATTTCCTCCAGTTAGGATATATTTGATTTTATGCTTTGATGCAAATTTGTACATGGTAGCGAAAAAAGCATGGTCTTGAGGAACATCAATATGTGGAACTCCTGATTTGAAAAAAGCCAGTTGCAAGTCTTTAATTTCCTCCCAATTAATAACCTCAGTATATAAATCAAGCTCCAGGCCATCAACAAGCCTCTCAATATTATTCACAGCAATTTGAGAATTCCAACCTGCATCAACATGGAACACCAGAGGTCTGAGTCCATATTTCTCTTTCATTACGTATAAAAGGTAGGAACTATCAATTCCTCCACTCATTCCCATAAGACAGTCAAAGTCTTTAGCTTTTCCCTGACTTTTTATTTTATTAACCAGTTTATTTAAAACTTTATCTCCACGTTCATCAGTATGCCAATTCGGTAAAACTTTAGAATAAAATGTATTGCAATGATCACAAACACCTTTTTCATCAAAAATAATTTTTGAATCAGTAGTGTCCATAACACAATTACTACAAATTTTATGTTGATTTCTATTCAATTAAAATTTTATTAATTAATTCTACGATTTTTTTTGTTTTTGATTCCCAATTAATAAAGTTATGCAATTGATGTTTTTGGTTTTTAATTAATTGGCTTTTTTCTTTACTATTTTCTCTTATAAATTTAATAGCATCAAACTGTTCTTGAGTATTGAAAGGATTAAAATAAATTGCTCCATTTCCGCAAATTTCTTTCGCAAAATCAATATCAGATGTTAATATTGGCTTTTCAAAGTACATTGATTCTATATATGTACCACTAAATGATTCTAATAAAGTTGGCATAAACAAAGCATCAATTTTTTTGTAAAGAAATGTTACTTGTCCAAGTGATATTTCACCGACATTTATGATAATTTCATTTAATCTATTTAGTTCAATATTTTGTAATAGCTTTCTTGCACCATGGCCATGGTTCTTTTCAACAGTAATCAGAATTTTAATGTTATCACAATTTTTTTTTATTGTTTCGGCAAGTGGTATTATAGACTCTAAATTCTTGTGTTCATAATATCTAGTCAAAAAAAATAAATAAAAATTAGATTTATTAAATGAAACGTTTACCGTCTCCTCTGCAACTGAAAAACGTGAAACGGGATTGTTTAATACTGTATAGTGACTTTTTGGATAATATACTTTTAATCGATTAACAGCTGTGTTAGTTTGTGCTATTACATGATCAATGTAGTTAAATAAAAATTTAAAAACTAACAGCTTAATTTTTTTTGATATCAATGTAACTATACTAAATCTTTTCCAAGCTGCTGATTCAGGATAAATTGCATGCGGCCAGTCAAAATAAAATATTTGTTTACAAAATTTAGTTTTAATCGGAATATCACCAAAATTAAGTACTAGATTAATATTTCTCTTAATTATAATTTTAGGAATTCCATATAAATACCAATATAAAGATTTAAGTGCATTAGGTTTTTTTACAAAAACTAATTCAATATTTGAATCATTTATACATTTTTGAATTTCATTTTCAATTAGTTTAGGAGCTATAATTATAACACCAAATGAATTCGAATATTTTGAAAATCCCTTAATAAAATTTAATAAAACAGTTTTTCCACCTGCACTTGAATTATTAATTCCATTAATTAGTATCTTATTACTCATTAAATTTTATTGCTTTTATAATATTCTCTGTCATCAAATCAATAGAGGCAAAATTATTGTAATGTGTTAGAGATTTTTTTTTCATTGATAATTGTATTTTTTTATTTTCATGGAGGTATATCATTTTTTCTGCAAAATCTTTTTCATTTGAAATATTTTTGAATCCAGTTTCTCCTTCAATGATATTATAAATTTCACCACCAGAAATTGCTTTGTTGGTTGTGATGTAGGGTGTAGCATTCCCTAAACTTTGTAATATGGATAGACCAGCTTGACTGTATGACACAGAACAAATTGCATTTGCATATAGCTTCATAAGTTTATTATTATCTGAAATTTCACCTAAGAAGACAACTCTTTGTTTGAGTAAGTTACTTTTATTATTTATATAACTAGTTAATACATTTTTAAAGTTACCATTTCCAACAAGTATAAGTTCAAGATTTGAGTATTTAGTTAATACAAACTCAAATGAATCAATTAAATTTCTTAATCCTTTACGTTCATTTAAACTACCCACAGAAATGTAATAAGAACCAACTTTAGGGTTATTTTTTGGTAATTTAACATCGATAGAGTTCTGTGCCACGAAATTTTTTGAACTCCTGAAAGTAAATCTATCAAAATAACTTTTATGTTCATTACAATAAAAAATATTTGAAGAAGTAATATTTGCTATAATAATCCTAGCAAAATTTGAAACAAAGTTTTTTGTTTTCCACATACCCCACGAAATACTATTTTTTCTAAACATTAAAAAATAGGTATTAATGATTTTTAAATCACACTCAAAAAGAATAATTTCATCCTTCACATGAGAAAAGGGATAATATTTAAATCCAAAGAATTTAATTGGATTTAGTATTTCAACATTATTTTTAAGATCACTTTGATTCTTTGAACATATAACTTTAACATTATACCCTTTAAACATTAATTTTTCAAATAATGCTAAACGATATTGCATCATTTTATTTTGAAGAACTGTAATATTTTTTGAGGACATAATAAGGGATAGTTGCTATAGAGTAGAAAATTAAAAATAAAAGGATATAAGTTGCGTATAAATCAAATCCGCTTCCCCTGTAAAGCATTAATAAATTCATGTAAGCAAACATAAAAAAAACAAAATAATGTTTATTATTAAACTTAAATATGACTTTCAATGATTTAGAAATTATAATAGAAATCAGAAGCAGGAATAAAATCCCAAAGCAGTGAAAATTAAAAAAAGATTCGGCAATGAGGTTAATGGGAAACGACCCTCCTTGCTCACGATATATTGGTGAATATATTTCTGTGTATCTATGAATAATGCTCTGTGGCTTGATCGGAAAAAGCTCTCTTGGAATTAGCAGTGTGAAGGGTTTGATAATACTTTCGCCCCAAATTAATAAACTTGAATCATTAAATATATACTCAAATGCTTGATAAGTATGATAAAATGTATAATTAACCTCAAGGTTATTAAAAAGATATTTTAAAAAATTTTCATTTGAAATATATACTGGTATGCTCTTTAGAATCTGGATTGGACTAATATTGTTATTTGTAATTAAACCTCCATAACCTCTTAATAAACTCATTGTTATAATACTTGTTATTATAAATAATGATCCAATAATAAAAGTTGTGATAGCTTTTATATTTAATCGCTTAAAATTTCTGACCTCTAATAAAATTATTGGAAGAATAAAAAAAATTAGTTCTCTTTTGGATGAATATAATACAAATGATAATAAAACAAATATGAATAAATAACAAAATATTCTTGTTAAGGTTTTTAATTTTGATATTTTAATCAATGCTACTAAAATTATAATACTAAAGAAAAAATAATTTAAACTTCCACTGTAACCCAAAAAGCTTAAGTCAATATTTAAGTTTATGAGAATTACTATAACCATTAAGATTACAAAAATTTGTTGCATGTTAAAATTATAATTATCGTATACATATTGACTTTTTTCTTTAATAAGATTCGAAAAATTAATTTTTAAATCAACATTATCAATAATAATTAGTGCTAATAAAATATAACAAGTTGAGTATCTTAAATTTGTAAAATATTTAAATGCCATCAAATTTTCATTATTTAATACAATATCGTTGTTAAATGCCCATGCCCCGATTGAAAATGATATTGAGGTATATAAATAAAATAATGATAAAGGAGAAAATAATTGTAATAGATTTTTTTTTCTTTTAAAAAGAAAAATTATAGTATAAAGAAAATATATAATTGGTAATTGATTGGTTGAATTATTTGAAAATAATATGAAAATAATTATTGATAAATAAATAGAATTGCCAATAAAATTATTGAGCTTAATTGAATAAAGCATACTTAGGATTAATTTTGTTTGTACATTTTTCTATTTTATTAAATTCATTATTATTTATTCTTCTCAAAATTTTTAAAAAATCTTTATGGTCCTGAAAATAATCTAATAAAAACACAAGTGAATTTTTACCACAATAATCTAATCCTGGATTATTAAAAGATATAATGGGTTTTCTGAAGCTTAAAAATTCTGTTACAACTCTAGGCGACCCTTCATGATAACTGGGAAGAATAAGAACATCAATACTATTGTAAAAGAGATTAACACCTTCTCTATCTAATTTACCGACGAAATCTACATTTTTTAAAGATTTAACTTTTTCTAATAACTTAATGTTTTTATATCCTTTGCTACTTCCAGCTAATATTAAATTAAATTTAGACTGGTTAGCTATTTCATAAATAATTCTGTTTCCTTTATGCTTTTCAAAATTTCCTATATATCCAATTACTAATTTTTTATGTAATTTTTTAGGATTAGCATTTTTAGGCTTTAGTGAAGTATAATTATAATTTACAATAATTTTTTCAGATTTTATTCCATAAACTCTAGAATAGAACTTTTTCAATTTAACACTTTGTACAACAACAATATTTGCACTAAAGATGGATATCAGTTCTGTTGGAACTGATATTAGTCTAAACCAGGTGTATCTAAAGGAAAAAATTGGAACTTCAAATTTGAATTGCTTATAAATCCATCCCCAACTAGAGATTACTGGTGAAAACACATAATGATTATTCTTACTTAATTTTAGTAATAAACCAATTAAAAAAAAATTTGCAAACCAATCTAATAAAAGAAAATTATCTTTAAGATTATAAAGATATCTTCCAATTTTGAACTGTAAAAAAATAGATTTATTTGATAATTTATTTTCAAGAAATTCAAAATTAATTTTATGAAACTTTTTACTAATTATCTGATTCTTTTTAATTCCTAAACTTTTTGTAAATATGAAAATCTGAATATTGTTTTGGTAATCACAAGAGTTGTTTAATTGATGAATACGGTCTTCATAGTTCATCACTGAAGGTAAATAAGTTATCACTTTATTAATTTCAGCCAGGGGTTTCATTATCTATTTATTTTGAGTTTATTTTCAATATCAATTGTTAATTGAAGATTTGTAACCATAAATTGCATTGTTTTCACGATAAAATAATATTCACTATTAAAAAAATTGTGGGTAATCAGAACTTAAACTTGCATAAGTGCCTTTCTTGTATACAGAACCATTTTTCATAATATAAATTCTATCCATATTTTTAATTGTTGATATTCTGTGAGCAATAACAATTATAGTTATTTTACCTTTTAAACCTTCTATGGTTTTTTGTATTTGTTTTTCAGTTAAATTATCAAGAGCAGAAGTAGCTTCATCCATAATAAGTAACTGCTTCTTTTTAAATAATTCACGCGCAATAGATATCCTTTGTTTTTGTCCACCGCTGATGTTAATTCCATTTTGACCCAAAAAAGTATTTTCCTTTTTTTGTAAATCAGCTACAAATTCACTCAAGTCAACTTTTTCTATTACTTTATTAAAATGACTTATATTTTCATTTGTTTTAGGTTCCCAAAGGGTAATATTATTAAACAAAGTATCATTAAAAACTACAGGTTCTTGAGTAATGTATCCAATATTACTTTTATAACTTTCTAAATCAATTTTATCTATTGAAATATTATCAATTAGAATCTTCCCACTTTCAGCTTTTAAAAGTCCACAAATTAAATTAACTAGGGTGGATTTACCACTACCACTTTTTCCGATTAGAGCAATACTTTCATTTTTTTTTATGCTTAATGAAATATTATCGATGTTTTTTTTTGATAAATATGCAAATGAAACATTTTCAAATTTTATAGAATCATTAAAACCATTAAAAGGGAAAAATTTAGATGGTATTGATTTATTATTTGATAACTCATTCAAATAATTCTTTACATTTATTGTTGAGCCATAAACACCAAGATATCTATTCCAAGAATTTTGAAGTGTAGTTAAATAATTAAGAGCTCTGTAGAAAAATAATAGAGATATTAGAATTGGACCTAAACCACCGTTCAATAATTTTACCTGAACTATCATAACTACAGAGATAACTACAATTAAAATTGGTTCTCTTGCAGCAACTAAAATACCACTTAAAATTCCAATTTTTTTCCTAGAATTTTCAATCTGAGTTATAGATTTTTCAATCAAACTCTTATATTTTATATAAACTGCTGTGGATTTTAAATACTTAAAATTACTTATAAACTGTAATACTTTTCCTTGATAATTATCGCTTTCATGAGCAAATTCTGAACTTAGAAGTTTTGTTTTTTGATATATTGATTTGTATAGTAAATTAGTTAAAAATCCACCAATAGTTACAAGTATCGCAAATTTAAAATCTATAAAAAAAGCAAATCCCATGTAAACAATAACTAGTGTAAATTGCTCAAATGTTTGAAAAAAATACATATAAGAAAGTTGAACTCTTTCAACTTCAGATGTTAATATATTTTGAGATCTGCCCGAGTCTATTGAAACATAATGTTTATAGTTCACATTACTTATTTGGTTAATTAAATTTTTTCTAACAGAACTAATAAATATCTGCTGTAAATAAACTTTATACCATTCATTTAAATATTTAAATAATCCTTTTAAGACAAAGAAAAAAACCATTAAAATTAATATGGAAACAAGAGATATTGGAATTTGAGTATTTTGAAAAATATCTAAAATAAATCCTAAATTACCCATCGATTCTGGATTAACTGAATTTTCTGATTCAATCATTTGCAATAATGGTAAAAACATTGTTAAACCTAAGCCGTCAAGAAAACCTATTAAAATTGAAATTATAAATGAAATAAAAATTTTAGATTTTAAAATTGAATAGTACCAATTAAAGTTGTCAAACTCTTTTAATTTATTGTTAAACATCTTTACTCCAATTAAAAAGTTTGACTCTTGGATATAGTTTAGTGGTTTTTTTTGCAACATAAACCTTAACACCTGATGGAGCTAGAAATTCTTCGTTAAAACTATAAATACTTTCATCAACAGTAACAGGAGAAACCTTTGAATCAATTGTTGAGTGAATATTACTTTTTTCTGATTGACCTGTGTTTTTAGGAGGTTTGAATAGTTTATTGGATTTGAAGTTTTTTGATTGAAAAAAATATTTTGTGTCATTCATATCAAACCCACATAAAACAATTTTTTTAAAACCTAAATTATAACCTAAACTTATTGCTAAAGTGACACTAGCTCTAGAAAAGAAAAATTTATTTTTTAAAAAACTTAATTTATATAATAACCTGTATGACTTTCTAACGGAAAAATTTTTTCTACCTGGTACTTGAAATTTTGGAATAGAAAAAACTTTATTTGCTGATTTACCACCAAAAAATTTCCAATCTAAAATTGAGTATGATATGTCTTTTAATAACAATATTGAATCAGATTTGTTGTAAAGTTCTTTAGAGTTTTCATTTAACCAATTGTACTTTTCTGTATTTACATCAGATTCTCTAAATCCCTCTATCATTGAATATGTGGGTGTGAACTCATGACAAAAAAACATGTTAAGACCAATTGATGTATTATTTTTGATTTTCTCCCACTGTCTAATATCAATTGAGTTTATTGAAGATCCACCACCTAAAATAAAAAACACATCTCCTTTTCTTTTATAATTCACTTTAGAAAATATCGGTATATTAAAGGAATTTGAAACTTTTTTTTCATTTTTTTCTAGGGTAGAAAAAATTATAATATCTCTTATAAATACTATCCAGAAAAAATACTTTTCAAAAAAAAATAATATTTTATTTTTCATAGGTTTCAAACTAAATACAACACTTCAATAAAATTATTTTATTCTTATTTAATTTAACTATTTATGTTTTGTATCAAAGTTTCTGCTATTTTCCAATCAAATGCTGTATCAATATCAAGAGAGCTTTCATCATCCATTACATATTTTTTTACTTTCTTAAATCTACTAATCAATTTTGATTTTACCACTTTAGGATTAATAACATATATAGCTCCATTGAGTTCATATACAATAGGGCAATTTTGTCGACGGTTGAAATTACCTTTTTTAGACTTTTCAAGAAACCCTTCTTTAGATTCTTCAAATAAATTAAAGTAAGGATTTGAATGTGTCTTTTTTACTGATACTACCATATCTATCTCTTGATCATAAAGGGAAATAGCTTCCCTGATATGTTGAGCTCTTCTGAAAGGTGAAGTAGGCTGTAACAATATAATAATATCAGGAAAATAATCAATTTGATTATAATATTTTATTGCATGTAAAATCACATCTTGAGTTGTAGCAATGTCTGTTGCTAATTCTAAAGGCCTAATAAACGGTACTTTCAATCCTGTTTTTTCTACTATATTTTTTATTTCAAAATCTTCTGTAGTTACACATATTTCATTATCACTAAAGACCTGTCTGGCAGCTTCTATAGTGTAATGAATTAATGGTTTACCATTTAGTATCTTGATATTTTTAGCAGGTAAACCCTTAGATCCTCCTCGAGCTGGAATTAATACTAGAGGCTTCATTTATAATTTTATATGTTTAATATCATCTTGGGCCTTTTTAAAATCTTCATGCTTCCCAATATCTAACCAATAAGCATTTAAAGGGTAGGTATATATCTTACGATCCATTTCAAGAATTTTATCCATTAAATCAGTAATATCAAAAAATTCTCCTGAAGGAATCATTGATAATATACTTGTTTTTAATAAATAAATTCCAGCGTTCGAGTAATATGTATATTTTGGTTTTTCCTTTAATGATAAAACTTTATGTTTATCATCAGTTTCTAAAACTGCGTAAGGTACATTTACTTGGTACGAAGTGGCTGCAACAGCCATATCAGCTCCAGAATTTTTAAAACTTCTATAAAAATCAGCAAAATCTATGTTGGTTAGTATGTCGCTATTCATTATCAATATTTCATGGTGTTTAAATTCATCAATTAATGTTACTGAACCTACTGTTCCAAGGGGTTTATCTTCCCTTATATAATTAATATTCAAATTTTTAGTCACGCCATCACCAAAGTATTTTTCTATTTGTTCACTTAGATAATTCACACTGATATAAATATTCTTAATACCAACTTTAGACAACCTATCAATATTATGTTCAATAATAGGTTTTTCTCCAATTTTTAATAGTGGCTTTGGTGTATTTTCAGTGAGCGGTCTTAATCGAACCCCTTTACCTCCAGCCATAATCACAACATCTAAAGGCAATAAAGTTGTTCTATTTTTAAAATTAATTATATCAACTATATGATTGTTTCTATCCAAAACAGGCACAACTTTAAAAAACTTTGATTTATAAAACTCTAACTTTTCTAAAACATCTTCATCTTCAAAAATAAAAGAGGGTTTAGGTTGTACAAACTCTTTTAATGGGGTCTCTAAACTCAAACCTTTAATTAATCCTCTACGAATATCACCATCTGTTAAGGAGCCTATTAAGTGATTTTTATTGTCTACTAAAAATAAGATGGCATCAGATGCTAATAAATCTAATTTAATTAAAGCATCCCTAACATTTGCTTGAAGATGGACTATATGTTTTCTTAAATTTTTATTCATCATTTATCAATAATTTTAAGCACTTGAAAAGCCTCTGCATATTTAACTCCTGCAATTGCACCTCTAAATGTTGCTAATGATTCAATGTTTTTTAAAGACCTTGGAAAAGGATGTTCATCAATCTCTGACTCATAAATAGACATGATTTCTATTTTTTCATTTAAATAAGGGCTAATATCAACAAAATATGTTGGTAAAAAATGATTTTCTGGTAATACAGCCCCAAATTCAGTTTCAGAAATACATTCATACATCAAAACTTGCTTTATAAATGGGTATCTAAATGATTTTGTACAAGCCATCACAGCTTTAAACGTGATTAAGTGATCAGAGTGAGCATCAGAGCGATTCAAAATATAAATCACCTCAGGTTGAGATTCGATGAAAATTTTACGTATTTCAGGAATCATTGTTAATAGACATTCATCGCTCAAACACATTGTTGGATAATTCAACATATATTTTTTATTAATATTAAGTCTTTTTTCAACTGCTTTGATTTCCTCTTGCCTAATATCAACTCTAGCTTTACTGAAACCTTGCTTTACGCTAATGTTGGTAGTAATTAGCCAATCAATTTTATCACCCAACTCTCGATGTTTAATTAATGTCCCTCCACATCCAAGAATTTCATCATCAGGATGAGCAGAAATAACCATTATTTTTTTCATAAATAATCTCCTTTTTTTGGTAATTTATTAAATTCGTGCTCTCTTATTCGAATAGCACTATCATATGTTTTTACAATAATTTCATTTCCTTCAATATCTAAGATCTTGCCTGGCTCGAAATTACTATAACTAATGAGCTCTTCTTTAACTTTCCATACAACGACATCCTCGGCATCTAACTCAATGTGAGCACCAACATAAGGTTTTGCTAATGAATTAACCAAGTTAACTATCGCTTTTGACGACATCCTGAAATCTATCTTCCCATCACTTTTTTGTCTTTTTCTCCAAGAGTTACCCTCATTTTTATCTTGAATAGTTCTTTGTATATTACCTTCGTTGTTCTGAAATTGCTCAGAGAAAACTAATATTTGTTTAATAGCAACATCAATAATTTTATCATATAATGTTGCTGCGTTATCATTTTCAATTTTAATAATCTCTTGGGAAATAATGTCTCCTGTATCAGCTCCTTCATCCATGATGAAAAAAGTACTAGCAGTTTGTTTTAAACCTAAAAATAAAGCCCAAATAATTGGGTGTCTTCCTCTGTTATTAGGTAACTCTGCTGGATGAAATCCAACTACTCCATAATGAGGTAAATTTAATATTCTGTTTGGTAAAATATAAGACCAACCAAAACAGTAAATGACATCTGGAGATTTTTCAGTTATGAAAGAAATTAACTCTGCTTCATTCTCTTTAGTTCTATAAATTACAGGTATATTATACTCTTCTGCTATAGGGGTTAAATCATAAAAATCAGCATTAAACTTAGATGTTTTTTTAGTAATTAAACCAACAACATTATAATTGTTTTTTAACAAGGAATCGAGTGCTATGTAAGAAAACTTTACTGTTCCAATAAATAAGATTTTCATTTTCTTACAAATCATGAAATTGTTTTTTCAAAATATCTTTTAATTTAGTTTTCTTTAAAACCTCAACTATAACGTCAGAGGAATTTCCTTTTCCATAGGGATTCTTTGCTCCAGAAAGTACACACTCTTTGAAGTCACTAGATATTGATTTTTTAATAGCCTTTTCTATGTCTTCTGTATTAGAACTACAAGAAATGACACTATCTCCAAAAATTCTTCCTCTTTGTCTGTCTCCTATATTTACAGTTGCTGTTTTAAAACTAGGGACTTCAATTAAACCACTTGAAGAATTACCTATGACACAATCTACATATTTTAAAGCAGAAAGATAACGTAATTGACCTAGTGATGTAAAACAAACTGATTTATTAGGGTTGTTTTTTACATACTCATCTATCCTTTTATTAATTATTCTTCCATCGGTATCAGAGTTTGGTTTAGTAAAAATTATATTACAACCATCTATATTATCTAAAGCTTCAAGAAGTTGATCAATTTGCTCTCCAGCTGTTGATTTCTCAAGAGTTACAGGATGGAAAGTAACTAGAAAACTATATTTTTTATCCAATTTAAATGAAATTGAGTCTTCAAAATCCTTTCTAGACAATAACTTCATTTTATTAATATTTTCAATACCCAAGGCTCCAACATTGTAGATAGATTTAGGTTTTTCTCCTAGCTGAATAATACGTCTTTTATAATCCTCTGTTGAACAAAAGTGGATATGTGACATCTTGGTAATACAGTGTCTTATTGATTCATCAATTAGTCCTTCAGTAGCTTCTCCTCCATGGCAATGAGCTACAGGAATTCTGCCAATCATCGCTGATGAAACTGCAGAAAAAATTTCAAACCTATCTCCTAGCACTAAAACTAAGTCTGGCTGTAGTTCTTCAAAAGCTTCTGAGAAAGAAATCATAGCCAGGCCCATACTTTTTGATATTCCTATAGGAGTATCTGATGATAATAAAATTTCTATTTTTTTATCAATATAAAAGCCGTTTTTTTCAATTCGTTCATACGTTAATCCAAATTCAGTAGACAAGTGCATGCCTGTTACTATAATTTGTAACTGAAGTTCCTTGTCTTGATGTATAGATTTCATAACCCAATATAACAATCCATATTCAGCTCTTGTTCCAGTTATTACACATATTTTTCTCATTGGACAATTATATCATCAATATTAAAATCTTTAATTGAGGTTTGTCCAATAACATTATCCCAGTTCATTGGAGAAATTCCTGTTCCGGGTCTTTTTACACCTAAATTTGATTCATTAAACAACTCTCCTTTCTGTATAGACTTAATAGCTACTATGCTCTTTCTTACGATATCTTTATTTTTTGATTCTGAAACAGAAGGTTCTTTGATTCCTGAACCACTTAAAGCTTGTTCAATATTTCTAATCGAATCAACCATTAATTTTAGTTCATCAGGTTCTAATGATGCTCTATGGTCTGGCCCATCCATATTTCTATCAAGCGTGAAATGTTTTTCTATCACTCTTGCTCCTAAAGCGACAGCTGCTACTGGTACTTCTAAACCTAAAGTATGATCAGAATATCCGACATTAATACCAAGTTCTTTTTTAATATGAAGCATAGCTTTTAAATTAACATCTTTCATTGGTGTTGGATACTCTGTATTACAATGTAAAACAGTTAATTTTTTCTTATAAACTCCACCTTTCAAAAGTATATTTACAGCATCTTTTACCTCATTAATATCTGCCATACCTGTTGATAATATAACTTCTGAGAAAAGACTTGCTATTTTTCTCAAGTAAGGTAAATTTGTGATTTCTCCTGAGGGTATTTTTGCCAACCGGATTCCAATTTTGTGTAAAAAATCAATGCTTTCAAAATCAAATCCCGTAGAAAGAAACTTCACTTTTTTTGTCATACAATATTCAATTAAGTGATAATGATTTTCTTGAGACAACTCCAGTTTTTTAAGCATATCGAATTGACTATCATTATTTTTTGTATTGGTATCTTGATAATTAGCTCTTCCTGCCTTTTTGGTCACCAATTTACTAGTCTTGAATGTTTGAAATTTCACATAATCAACCCCAGCTTGAGCAGCTACATCAATTAATTTTTCTGCTAATTTAATATCTCCATTGTGGTTTACACCAGCTTCTGCAATAATTAATGTTTTTTTCATTTTTTTATAAATTTTCCAGCACTAATAATACTGTTTTCATTAATAGTTATTCCATTTGAAATAGTTGCATTACTCCCAACAAATGTTCCTCTTTTAATTGTAGAATCACCATTTACTACTGCGCAAGTGGAAATATGACAAAATTCTCCAATTGAAACACCATGCTCTATATTAGCCTTTGTATTTATAATACAATTCTTGCCAATTTTAGATTTAGCATTTACGACTGCATGATTCATTATAATTGTGCCCTCTTCTATCTGAGCATTTTTAGACACATAAGCTAGACAAGAAATAACAGTTGCTAGTTTAGCATTATTTTCTGTTAGATTTTTAGCTATAATCTTTCTAACAGAGTAGCTTTTAATTTGTCCAACGGTAATTAAAAAATAAGTATTTTCATTAACTAATTCAGGAATTAAATTATCACCTCCTAATATTTTGTAACCCAAAAGATTATTCTCTTTACTATTTGAGTCAAGAATACCAAGAATATTAAATTCATTTCCATTTTCGATAATATCGATTACAGAAATACAATGACCTCCACCACCAACTAAAACTATATTCTTCTTAATTTCTACCATTATCTTACGCCACTTGGTATATTAATTATTCTATCTTTTAGTTTTATAGCATTTTTTTGACTATCTCTTTGGCAATGAGAATACATCGGTAATTTAGACATTAGTTCCCATACTGGCCTAGTCATAATATTTGATTTATTTGTGTCTTTTAGGAAATAATTATAATCCGTTTTGTTTTCTAACTCTATACACATAAGCCAATAATTTGCTTTAGTTCCTTGTGTCTCAGTTCTAAATTTAATACCTTTTTTTTTGAAGAATATTTGATAATCTTTAGCTAACATTCTCTTATTTTCTAAAAAAGACGGAAGTTGTTCTAATTGAGCACATGCTAATGCCGCATTAATATTAGGCATCCTGAAATTATAGCCTAGTTCATTGTGAATGAATTCATATTTGTGTGGTTCTTTTGCAGTTGTAGTTAAAAACTTTGCTCTATCTCCTAAAGCTATATTTTTTGTTGTGATAGCTCCGCCAGCACCTGCGGTCACAATTTTATTTCCATTGAATGAAAACGCTCCAACTTTTCCAAAACTCCCTGTAGGCATACCTTTGTATTGACTCCCTAGGGATTCAGCGGCATCCTCAACAATAGGTATTTTCCATAGATGACAGATTTTGATTAATTCATCTAAATGAACTGGGAATCCAAAAGTATGCATTGGCATACAAGCTGAAATTTTTCTACCTGTACTTTTATTATAACAACCGTCATCTCTTAATTCACCAAATTCATCTAAGAAATCACTTACAGCTGTAGGAGACAAACCCATTGTATCGTAATCAACATCTAAAAATATTGGATGAGCATTATTGTAGGCTATTGAATTGGCTGTAGCAACAAATGTTAAAGCTTGAGTTATTACTTCATCATTTTTTTTAACTCCGACTAACCTAAGTGCTACTTGAAGCCCTGCAGTTCCATTAACAACTGCAGTTGTTTTATTAGTTTGTGTAATGCTATTCATTAAAATCTCGAATTTATCAACAAAAGGTCCAACACTAGATACATATGTTGTATCAACACACTCTTTTAAATATTTTATTTCATTTCCTTTGAAAACAGGACAATGAAGTTGAATAAAATCTTGAGATTTAAATTTTTTTCGAATAAATTGAATAATTTCTTTATTCATTACATTTTTGAATCTAGTGATTTTCCTAACTCTTGATGATTAAAATTTTTTAGAAAATTCTTGATTATTGTTACTATATCTTTTTTGGATGTCATTTCATTATCAAATGCATTATTTAAATTATTTAACAACTCATTAACTTCCAAAATTTTACGAGATTTTAAATTTACAACAACTCCTAATGCTTGATACTTATTTAAAGATACGGTCTCTTCTTTTGTATAAAATTCTTCATATTGCTTCTCACCAGTTGTATTACTGGCTGAAAAATACACAGGATATTTATTGTCAAATCCATTCAAAGTCTTTTTTAATGCTTCCTTCTCAGAGGAGCAATAATCTAAATCATATCCTTGAGCCTTAATTAATTTGATTGCGATATTAGAAAAAGTCATAACTTGGTTTTCTCTTAACTTAGGAAAATAAATTTCTCCCGTATTTCCTAAAATACAGGCTAATAAACAAATTTGACCACTCTCCTCAGGCGAAACAAAATATCGTTTGACATCTTTTGGTGCTGATATTGGTTGCTTTTTTGAAATTCTTTCTAAAAACCCTTGCGGTAAAGAGCCATTAGAAAAAGCAACGTTTGCAAATCTAGCTGTGGTTACTGGAAATTTTTGAGAATATGTCATTATAATTTCTTCCATAATTTTCTTGCTACCCCCCATAATATTAACAGGATTTGCTGCTTTATCAGTAGAAACACAGAAAAAATGCTTTGGTGGGTACAATTCTAAAGTATCTAGTAATTTTTTTGCATTTATAACATTATTATTAATTAATGCTTCAACTGAAAAGATATCTTTTTCACTTCTAACATGTTTATGAGCTGAAAAATTTGCTACAATATCAAATCCTTTTCTGGATTTAAACATCTTATTAAAGACTGAACCTGCATAACTCATTGGATAAGTAACATAATCATTAGGAATAAATAGATTATTTGTACTTCTTAAGTCTCTAGTTAACTCTGTTAAACCATTTTCATTGATATCTACAATAACTAAAGATTTTGGTTTAAAATGTAGTAAAGCTCTTATGAAAGAACTGCCTATTGTACCAGCTCCTCCAATTACTAATACACTTTTATCATGGATTCTATCACCTAATAAGAGTTTATTCTGATTGATGTCAAACTCAAACATACTTTTAGATCGACCAGTAATGTTTTCTGAGATGAATTTATTTAATTCCATATGCTTTAATTTGTGACACCACAAAAATCCAACAATATTTTTTCATCAGAGATTTCTAGATTTAAAAATTCTTTATGAGCTACTAAAAAAACAATAATATCTGCTTTTTTTATTCCTTCTTTATAATCTGTTAGTTTGAAAATAGAATGGGAATCTATATTAGGCTCAACAAATAAATGCTCTTCATTATTAGAGTTTTGTAAAATCTTCTGAGCAATATATTTAGCCGGTGACTCTCTTAAATCATCAATATTTGGTTTAAATGCTAAGCCCATTAGGGCAGTTACTGGTTTTCTACCATATCTCAATTCAAATTGAAGTTTCTCGTTTTGTATTTTCTCAGCACACCAAAATGACTTATAGTTATTAACCTCTCGTGCTGTACCTGTCAATTTTGATTCTAATGGATAGTCAGAAACAATAAAATAAGGATCAACGGCAATACAGTGCCCACCTACTCCACAGCCTGGTTGTAAGATATTTACTCTCGGGTGTTTATTAGCTAGATCAATTAATTCCCAAACATTAATATTAGCCTTATCGCATATTAAAGAAAGTTCGTTAGCAAATGCTATTTGAGAGTCTCTAGATGAATTTTCTACCAATTTACACATCTCAGCAGTACGAGCATTTGTTGCATGTAGGTCGCCTTTTACATATTTTCTATAAAAAGAAATTGCTTTTTGAGTAGAAGCTTCATCGACACCTCCAATAACACGGTCATTCTCCACTAGTTCGTACATAACATTCCCTGGCAATACTCTTTCGGGACAGTAGGCAATATAAATAGCTCCTTCCAATTCAGGTCTAGATGCAAATATTAGTTGCTGCATTTTCTCAGTGGTACCTATCGGAGAGGTCGATTCAATAATATATAAATCACCTTTTTTTAGTAGTGGAATAATTCCTTTTGTTGCGGCCTCAACAAATGAAATATCTGGTTCATGATTCCCTTTGAATGGTGTAGGTACTACTATTAGAAATACATTTGCTGAACTAGCTTTGGTAGATGCTTTAAAAAAGCCATCAGAAACTGCTTTTGAAACAATCTTGTCAAGATCAGGCTCTATGATATGTATTTTCCCTTGATTAATGGTATCAACAACACTTTGATTTATGTCAATACCTAAGACATTCGTTCCATGTGATGCTATGAGTGCTGAGGTAGGCAATCCAATATATCCTAAACCTATAGTTACTACTTCTGGATTCATTATTTTATATTTTTTATAAATTCGACAATTCTATTTGATGCAAAACCATCTCCATAAGGATTATGGAGCTTTGACATTTTTTCAAAGTTTTCATTGTTGTTTAATAAGTCCAATGCTTTTGATACAATCAATTCTTCTTTGGTGCCTACTAGCAAAACAGTTCCAGCTTCAACAGCTTCAGGTCTTTCAGTAGTATCTCTCATTACTAAAACTGGTTTACCGAGACTTGGTGCTTCTTCTTGAACTCCTCCACTATCTGTAATAATAATTTTTGATCTATTCATCAGCCAAATAAAATCTTCATATGAAAGAGGATCTATCAATATCACATTATTAATTTTCGATAAGATTTTCTTGACAGGCTGCTGAACTTTTGGGTTCAAATGAACAGGGTAAATTACCAATCGATTTAGATTATCCAATGCAATAGTCTTTAAAGCATTACAAATTCTTTCAAAACCAGCGCCGTGATTCTCTCTTCTATGTCCTGTAACTAAAACTATTTCTTTATTACCAATTTGATTAGAAAGATCTTTAATGAATTGACTGGGTTTTTCATTAACTTTATCAACAGATCTTAAAAGTGCATCAATCACCGTATTTCCTGTAACTAAAATTGAGCTATCAGAAATATTTTCTTTGAGCAAATTACTTCTAGAAGTTTCGGTTGGAGCAAAATGATAATCACAAATTCTTGCAGTAAGTTGACGGTTTATTTCCTCTGGGAAAGGGGAAAGTTTATTGTTAGTCCTTAGTCCAGCCTCCACATGGCATACTTTTGCTCCAGAATAGAAACTTGATATAGATGCTGCCATCGTGGTAGTAGTATCTCCATGTACAAATACATAATTAGGAGTAAAATCTTCAAGAATTGGCTCTAGTGACTCGATAATAGTAGATGTGAGCCCATATAGATTTTGACCTGGCTTCATCAAGTCTAAATCATAATCTGGTTTGATTTCAAAAAATTCTAATACTTGATCTAACATTTCTCTGTGTTGAGCAGTGACACAAACTTTAGTATCAAATTTTTCCGGATATTTTTTAAACTCTTTAACCAGTGGAGCCATCTTAATTGCCTCAGGTCTTGTTCCAAAGATTAATAGTATTTTCTTTCTCATTATTTAGTTTTTATTATACTTTGAAAACCAATTAATAAAGCTTTCAATTCCAAACTCAATATCTGTACTTGGTGAATACTCATAATCTTTAATTAAGTCATCTACGTCTGCAAATGTTCTAGGAACATCTCCTTGTTGCATTGGGTACATTTCTTTGATAGCTTGTTTACCCATAGACTTTTCAATCATAGATATAAAAGTTGGTAAACTTTCAGTTTTGTTATTACCTATATTGTAAATTTTATAATGTTCTCTTGAGTCAATATTTTTTTCAATGATCTTAGTCATACAATTTACGATATCATCAATGTATGTGAAATCTCGCTCCATCTCACCGTTATTAAATACTTTAATAGGTTTATCATTATGAATTGCTTCAGCAAATAGGTAATAAGCCATATCTGGTCGTCCCCATGGGCCATAAACAGTGAAAAAACGTAATCCAGTAGTTTTAAAATCATATAAATGACCATAAGTATGTGCCATCAATTCATTACTCTTTTTTGTTGCTGCATATATACTAATTGGGTGGTCTACGTTATCAGTTGTTTCAAAAGGTACTTTTTTATTTTTACCATATACGCTAGAACTACTAGCATAAACCAAATGCTTTATCTTATGTTTTCGACAACCTTCTAAAATGTTAAGAAATCCAGAAATATTACTATCAATATATGCTTTTGGATTCTCTATACTATAACGAACACCTGCCTGAGCGGCTAGATTACAAACTATTTCAAATTTCTCTTTTTCAAATAAGTTGTCTATACTTTCATCGTCTACTAAATCTATTCTAGAAAATCGTAAAGTATTGAATTTAGCACTCTGAACTTCATTTTTAAAGATTTTGGATTCAGCTTCATTAAACCCTAATTCGTTTAATCGAACAAACTTTAGTTTAGGATCATAATAATTATTAATATTATCAACACCATAAACCTCATGACCTAGGTTCACTAATTTTAAACAAGTATGAAATCCAATAAATCCAGCTGCGCCAGTAACTAATATTTTCATTTATTTTTTTCCTATTTGATAATATTCAAATCCTTTTTTGTCTAAACTTAATGTATTGTACTGATTTCTACCATCAAAAATAACAGGTTTTTTCAATTGATTTTTCAGCTCTTCAAAATCAGGAGAACGAAACTCTTTCCATTCGGTAAGTAACACTAATGCATCCGAGTCTTTCAAAACATCATATTTTGATGTTAAGTATGTTATATTTTGAACTCCTTTTAGATAATGTGCTTTGGCCTCATTAATAGCTTTTGGATCATAGGCCTTTATTTTAGCACCTCTACTTACCAACTCTTTAATTACATAAATGGCTGATGCTTCACGCATATCATCTGTTCCGGGCTTAAAGGCCAGTCCCCAAACACCAAAAGTAAATCCGGTTAAGTTTTCTCCAAAACGTTTCACTATTTTTTGAGCGATTACTAATTTTTGAGCATCGTTTACTTTTTCTACTGCGGTGATCAATAGCGCAGTGTAGCCATTTTCTTTAGCTATTTTTGTCAATGCCTTTACATCTTTTGGAAAACAAGAACCACCATACCCTGCTCCTGGATAAATAAAACTATATCCAATACGCTGATCTGAACCAATACCGATTCGAACCTGATTGGCATCAGCCCCTACCTTTTCACAGATATTGGCAATTTCATTCATAAATGATATTTTGGTAGCCAACATTGCATTGGCAGCATATTTTGTCATTTCAGCAGAACGTATGTCCATGGAAATAAAACGATCTCTTGACATACAGAAAGGATGATATAGTTGTTTCATCTTCTCTGTAGCATAATCAGAATCAGTTCCTATCACTACTCGATCTGGTTTCATAAAATCAGCGATAGCAGCACCCTCTTTTAAAAATTCAGGATTTGAGACCACATCAAATTCTAAATCACAACCTCTAGCATCTAACTCTTTTTGAATTGTAGCCTTTACTTTATCTGCAGTTCCGATAGGTACGGTAGACTTGTCTACTACAATCAATCTATTTTGCATCGACTGGCCTATAGACTTGGCTACAGCTAAAACATATTGCAAATCTGCAGAACCATCATCTCCCATTGGTGTTCCAACAGCTATAAAAGCAATTTCAGAATTCTTTAAAGCTTCGGATAACTTTATTGTAAAAAATAAATTCTTATTTTTTACATTTTTTAAAACCATAGTTTCTAAACCAGGCTCAAAAATTGGAATAATCCCTTTATTTAGTTTATCGATTTTAAGAGGATCTATATCTACACAAGTTACTTTGTTTCCCATCTCTGCAAAACAGGTTCCTGAAACAAGTCCAACATATCCGGATCCTATAATTGTAATATTCATTTCTTATTTTGTTTCTGCTTGTTTTACTTGTTTTCTAAGATCACTCGAGGAAAACCGGTGATCTCTTGAATTGTAATAGATCTCTATTCCTTTTTTCTCACAATACCCTTTTCCAGTAAAGTTTTTATCCTTGTACTCAACCCCTATGATTCTAACATCTAGTTTAAAAGAGCGTAAAATATCTTCTAAATCTTGCTCAGTAACATAGGGGACAATTTCATCAATATGCTTAGAGCCTTTTAGCTGTATGTAACGCTCAATTATCGACTGTGAAGGTGCATTTTTCTCAGGACGATCAATGGAGGGATCTAATTGCAGACCAACGATTAAGTAATCACACTGACGTTTGGCTTCTTCCAGCATCTTTACATGCCCAGCATGAAAAAGATCAAAAGTTGAAAAGGTAATTCCTGCTTTCATATAAAATATATTTACAGACTAGAGACGCTAGTCATATTAATTTTGTTTTTTATAACTCACAGACCTTCCTTCTTTTTTCTCCCAATCTTTCTCTGGTCTTACCTTTAAGTTTGTAGTCCAGCCACCGGCAATGGAGTTTAATTCAATATTGTGTTTTTTAGAAAAAGACAACAGTGCATTGACATCTTTAGGAAAACAGGTTCCTCCATAACCAAGCTTCCCATCATGACCAGGAACATTCAAGTGACTATCCCCTATTCTACCATCAGAAACAAAACCCCTAAGCGCATCCTCCCAATTAGCTCCAATTTTATCACAAAGTAGCTTGAACTCATTCATGATGCTGACTTTAGTGGCGAAAAAAGTATTGTTCATGTATTTTGTGAGCTCGGCTGTTTTTGAATCGGTTTGAATTATGTTTTTAATTTTAAACCTCTTGTTAAACAAGGTTTTTGCTTTTTCAGTAAGAGATAAATCTCCACCTAAAATAATTCTGGATTGAGTCAACATATCCAACTTTGCAGTTCTTTCAGTGAGAAATTCAGGTGAAAAAATAATTTTAAAATTTGGATATTTTTTTGATAGCAACTCAGTAGTTCCAGGTAAAACCGTTGATTTTAATATGTAAATTGGTTTGTCTGAGGCCTTTTCAAATGCGCTTTCAACATATGACAAATCTTGTGATCCATCCTCAAACATCGGAGTTGGTACGCATACAAATACAAAATCACAATGATGTACAGATTCTATATCGTCTAAACATCTTAATGGATCAGTGTCAAATACATAAATATCAGCCACCGATGAAAACGCAAAAGAAATCGCTTCTCCTACAAAACCATTTCCAAGAACACCTACTTTAGTTTTACTCATTTTAATCTTTAGTTAAATTCACGGCTTCGCCACAATAATCACAATTATTTTTCATAAAAATTTAGATCTATTTTTAAGCTTCAAAAATAGTTAAAGTCTTTTGTTTCAAAGTTGAATTAGAAACAAAAAAACTCACTTTTCTATTTATTTTTTTCTCAATTTTTGGGGTAATCTCTTTTAAATAATCTTCTCTGATTTTATCTCCAACAATTAAAATTTCTATATGTCCACTATCAATTCCTTCAGCATAATCTCCAAGAATCATAATTTTT
>MDSV01172678.1_pt1 | contig 30600 bp, 27 predicted proteins | sample 810851 | NCBI WGS metagenome assembly MDSV01 (sample SAMN05326640, study PRJNA326480) | marine metagenome | isolation source: seawater | place: Atlantic Ocean: North East | collected 2012 | reverse complement strand
TATTAGCAATAGAAATTTTTGGAACTCCTAAAAGTCCAATTTCAACAGTATTAATAGCTATACTTCTCGGAATTTTAATGGGTAATGCATTTACACCAAGACCAGGAATGATGATTGGTTTGGATTTTACTCAACAATATATATTAAAATTAGGAATAATATTTTTAGGCATTAGATTGAGTTTTGGAGATTTTATTAAGTTTGGATCAATTGCAATTCCATTAATTATAATTTGTATCGTCGGGGTTTTAATTTTAATTAAATTACTAATTAAAAAAATGCCTATTTCTTCAAAAATGTCATATCTTATAGCTATAGGCACAAGTGTATGTGGGGCAACAGCAATAGTAGCAACTGCTCCAGTTATCAATGCAAAAAAATCAGAAGTGGCATACGCAATTGCAAACATTACTTTATTTGGAGTGATTGCAATGATTATTTATCCCTATTTTGCAGAATGGTATTTTGATAATGATGCATTAAAAATTGGATTATTTCTGGGAACCTCAATTCATGAGACTTCTCAAGTTGCGGCAGCCGGTTTAATTTATGACCAACAATTTAATAGCCCTGAAACGTTAAATGTAGCAACTGTCACAAAGTTAATAAGAAATACTTTTTTAGTGATTTTGATACCATTATTTGCAATCTTGTATAACCGGGGCCAATTAAAAAACCAAAAATACTCTATTTTAAGTATCTTTCCTTATTTTGTTATTGGTTTTATCGGAATGATTATTTTCAGAAATATTGGAGATCAATTCTTTATACCTGATGGCAACGCCTATATAATTTGGATCAAATTAATTGAATACTTTAAAACTTTAGCAACAGTCTTTTTAACTATGGCTATGGCAGCTGTAGGTATTTCAATTAACTTAAATGAATTGAAATCAATGGGTTATAAACCTTTTATTATAGGTTTAATTGCAGCTGTAACTGTTGGTATTATAAGTATTATTACTGTCGAGACAATTATATTAATTTGAAAAATTTTTAAAGTATATTTAAGTTAAATTGCTGCACGATTCATAACAGAAATAATCACATCACATGTTTTTTTTATCTCATTTTTAGTTAATGTTGGATGCACTAAAAATACTAAGGACGTTTCTCCTAATTCTTTAGCATTAACTAATCTTTCTTTTGGTCTCAATCCATTATTCTCAAACGCTTTTTCTAAGTATACTTCGGGGCATGCACCAAAGTAACAAGGTACACCTAATGTATTTATCTCTTGTATAATCTTATCGCGATCCCAGCCAGTTTTTAATTTTTTTGGTTCAACAAAGACATAACATTTATATGCTGCATGCTGAATATAATCAGAAACATGTGGAACCCTTAATCCCTTGCATTGTCTAGAAGTACTCCAGATTGAATTTATATTTTTTGTTCTCTCCTTTTGCCAATTTGACATTCTTTTTAACTGTATTCTGCCTATCGCTGCTTGCATTTCTGTCATACGCCAATTTGTTCCAAATGACTCATTTAACCATCTAAAGCCAATTGGATGATCTCGCTCATAAACAGCTTCATAACTTTTACCATGATCTTTATAAGACCACATTTTACTCCATAATGATTTGTCATTAGTGGTTACCATCCCACCTTCACCGCCCGTTGTCATTATTTTGTCCTGACAAAAACTCCAACAACCAATATTACCGATTGATCCAACAGGTTTATTTCTATATTTTGCTCCATGAGCTTGCGCACAATCCTCAATAACATATAAACTAAATTTTTTAGCTATGCTCAATATTTCATCCATTTCACAAGGCCATCCTGCTAAATGCACACACATAATAGCTTTAGTTTTTTTATTAATTGATGATTTAATCGAATCAACTTTAATATTTTGAGAGTTAAGATCAACATCAGCAAAAACCGGAGTAGCACCTGCATTAACTATCGATGAAACTGAACTTATATATGTTCTTGAGGTAACAATTACTTCATCACCATGACTTATATCTAAAGCTTTTAATGCGGCATCCAATGCTAGAGTGCCATTTCCAAGTGCTATTGCATATTTTGTATTTGACCAAGTAGCAAAATCTTTTTCGAACTCTCTACATTCATTGCCAGTCCAATAGTTAACTTTATTAGATAATAAAATATCTTTAACAGTATCTGCCTCCTCCAAAGTAAAAGAAGGCCAGGGTGAAAATTGACTATTTATCATTTTTAATTTTACTAATTACTTTAGCAGGTACACCAAAAGCAACTGCGTTATCTGGAATACTTCTGGTAACCAAACTATGAGCGCCAACTATAGAATTTTTGCCAATAGAAACGCCAGGAAGAATAGTTGAGTGACTTCCAATTTTACAGTTATTTTTTAATAAAACCATACCTTTAGTATTATCTATTGTGGAAACAGAATATATAGAACAATGAGATCCTATCTGCACCTCATCTTCAATTATTACTTTATACTTAGCATTTATATATGAAAATGAACCTATATCAGTATTTACACCTAAATCTAAACCCTTTAAATTTTGAACAATCCAATTGTATTTTGTAGGTTTTCCTTCCTCTATCAAAGGATATTTCCAATTTTTAAATCTGCTATTCTTTACCATCATTACCTCTAAATGCCTCTATTGTAGAATGACCTGGTTGATTTATTCCTTCACGCATAATAACTTTTTTTATAGTTAAACATAATATCTTTATATCTAACCAAATAGACATGTTGTCAACATACCAAACATCTAATTGAAATTTTTGACTCCAACTAATTGTATTACGTCCGTTGATCTGCGCCCAACCAGTAATACCAGGTTTAATTTCATGTCGACGAGCCTGACTTTTAGAATATAAGGGTAAGTATTCAATTAATAATGGACGTGGGCCTACTAGGCTCATGTCACCTTTTAAAACATTCCATAGTTCTGGCAACTCATCTAAACTCATTGAGCGTAAAAATTTACCAAATTTAGTCAATCTTTCAGAATCTAGCTTAAGTTTACCATCAGAGGAGCGTTGATTGGTCATTGTTCTAAATTTTATCATTGTAAATAATTTTCCATTTTGACCAGGACGAGAATGTTTAAAAAATATCGGAAACCCTGTGTTACAAATAAGTATTAGTGTAATAACTAGTAACAAAGGTAAAACAATTGGTGACAACACTAAAATTACAATTAAATCAAATATACGTTTCTTCATTTAATCTTTATATCGATTTTTTAAATAATCTTTTTAAATTCATTGTTTAGATTTTTCCAAAAATCAATTTGATTATATTTTTTTATAATACTATTTCTTATATTTTTTTTTATATTAAGATAAAATTTTTCATCAATTATAAATTTCTCTATTCCATCTTTTAAACTATTTATATCCTTCATTTTAATCAGTAAACCTGTTTCATTATTTTCAATAATTTCATTACATCCGTTTATATTTGTTGCAAGCAAAGGAATCCCAAAACTTCCTGCTTCAATTAGTGAATTTGGCAAGCCTTCTCTATAGGATGGGAGAACAAATAAATCTGTTATTGATAAAAATTCCCTAATATCATTCTTAAAGCCTACGCTAATAATCGAGTCTAAATTATTTATTATCTCTCTGGTATTATCGTCTATTCTATTTAAATTATCATCGTAATCACCAACTAATAAAAGTTTTAAATTAGGGTATTTTTTCAAAAGTATTACAAATGAATTAATCAATTCATTTATTCCTTTGTCTCTTACAATTCTTCCTAAAAATGTTATAACAAAATCATTCTTAGATATATTATATTTTAATCTTGTTTTTAATTTTTCTTGATCATTAAAATTATTTTTAAAATAATCTGTATCAACTCCATTAATTGATCCTTCGCCAACAACAGTAATTGGCATTTTTGTTAAATTTTCGTTAACATATTTTTTTAATCCATAACTATTACAAAAAATTTTAGTAGAAAAAAAATAAGTTAATTTTTCAATATATTTTAACAAAATAAGTTTGAACCCACTATATTCCATCAGTGGTAATCCTACAATATTATGAACTCTAACTGGTATTCTACTCAAGAAAGATGCCACCATCCCTAAAAGCCCAGCTTTTGGAGTAAAGGTATAGACAATATTTGGTCGTTCATAAGAAATATACTTATAAAGTTTATATAAGGCCTTCAAATCCTGAATGGGAGTAATTTTTCTGGTCATATCTATTGACTTGAACTCTACACCCTCAAAATCTGATATTTGGTTATTTAAATTAGAGTAGGATGAAACAAGCTTAATATCATAAAATTTTTTTAAATACCTAGCTTGACCTTTGATTAATGTGGCAAAACTTATTGGTACTGATGTAATAATAATAATTTTTTTTAATGGTAAAAAAGTTTCTAGCTGTTTTATGCCTAAAATATTTAACATTTCAATATTAACTTTACGAACATCAAAACGTTGCTCTACAATTTTTCGACTAAAGATACCCATTTTTGTTATCGACTCAGGATTTTCAATAAACCAAATTATTTTTTCAACAAGTTTTTCAACCGATCCAACAGGAACTTTAAATCCATTGAGATTGTTTTCTACAGTATCTTTGCAACCAACGGCATCTGTAGTAAGAATTGGTCTGCCCATTGCCATAGCCTCTAGAGTACTTCTGGGTATACCTTCATGATATGAAGGCAATATATACACACTTGTATTTTTTATATAAGAACGTACATCTATAGTCGAACCTTTGTAATCAAGATAATCAGACCAACTCTTAACTTCTTCTAAAGGTATTCCATCTGGTGAAGTATCCTCGGGACCTAATAAATTAAATGTAACTTCAGGATATTTACTCTTTACAATTTTTGCAGCTTTGGCATATTCTCTTAGTCCTTTTTCTCCAAGTAATCGAGAAATACACAAAAATTTTATATTTTTTTTTTCTATGGCTCGCTCGAAATTAAATTTATCAATATTTACACCAGATCCATTAACAACAGATGTGCGCGATTCTGAGATTATTCCTTTTTCTACAAATAGATTCCGATTTTCTGAATTGTGAAAAATAACTCTCCTAGCCCCTTTTAATGCAAATTTATACAAAATTTCTACAAATTTGGTTAATAATTTTCTTTTAAATGAGTCACCTTGGAATGCATATCCAACACCAGTTACTAAAGCATAAAAATTTGTTCGAAAAAATTTTGCAGCTAAACCACCCCAAATAACTGGTTTAATTCCATAAGATAAAACTATATCAGGTGATTGTGTCAAAAATATTTGGATTAATCTTAAAAACATATAAAGATCATGGAAAGGATTTACTTTATTTCTTTCAAAATTAAGTGGAATATTTGTAATTTTATTATCTTTAAATGTTTCTAAATATTGTTTTGAAGGTTCTGGCGATATTGTAACTATTTCGTAATTTTTATTTTTAATTTCTTGAATTAAATCACCTCTAAAATTTATTAAAGAATCAAATATTGGTGAAATTATAATTACTTTTTTCATTTCTTATTTATTTTATCTAATTCATTTTTAATAAAATCCTCTAACTGTATGAATTTTTTTTTTTTTAATACTTTTTTTAAAATCTTAATATTTGCAGTAGATTTTTTTAATTCTTTTTTTCTTAAATTTTTAATAGCAATAATTATATTGTATTTTTTAAAGTATCTAATTATATTTTTGATAGATTTTCCAACTCCAGTACCTATGTTTAATATATTAATATTTTTAATGTCTAAAAGTTTAATATAAATATCAACAACATCGTCAATATGGATAAAATCTCTTACAGAATTACCATTATTTACTATTGTTAATTCTTTGTTAAATTTTATTGCTAAAAATATTTTACTAATAATTGAAAATTTATCATTACCTCCATACATATTAAATAATCTTGAAATAGTAAAATCTATCTTATTTTCTATCGAAAATTTTTCGATCATCTTCTCATTTGCAACCTTTAAAGAAGCATAAAGATTTAATGGCTTTACTTGGTCTGTCTCTGTAGAATAAATATTATCACCATATACTGAGCTGCTGCTAGTATAAATAATTTTTTTTATCTTTATATTGTTGTTTAAAAGATAATGTAATATTTTAGAAGTTGTTCCTATTGAATTTTCAATATAATTTTTTGAATTAGACATCAAATTTAATTGTGTTGCAGGTTGAAAATTATTTAATATCAATTTGATTTTTTTATTTTTAAATTCTGATAATGTCTCAATATTTTTTAAAATATCGCGGGATGATATTACTTTTGAATTTAGTAATTTAGTTTTTAAACGGTGAGATAAATTACTATTTTTACCAATTATAATAATTTTATCACTCAAATCTACAAACTCCCAAAATTATTAAAATTAGTTTCATATTAATAATAATTATAATTTACTTCGTATTTACAATCGATATTAAACTATAATTTGAAGATCGCTATTTTTAATATTAATTGATCATACCATAGAACATCTTAGGCTTTTTTAAACTTTGGTTTATCGGATAATCTTACTCTCATGAATAAAAACGCAAAATATAACAATATTGGCATAACCATCCATTTTTGACGAGCTGCGATTCCTGAATTTGCTGTTGTAATAGATAGTAAGATTAATAGTGCAATACTAAATATCAATAAAAACCATCTATTCTCAGTAGGGTGATTTAAGATAAACTTTGGTTTTTTTAGACATATGACACTAAAAAATGATAATACAAAAACTATTAATATTAAAAAGTTATCTATAGAAGATAGAAGTGCTAGTGCGCTGTGAGCTTCATAGGGAAGTGGTCTAAAGAGGTAGGTAAATAATTGATATAGTAAACTCATCTGACTAATATCTATACTTCCACCACCATCCAAATTATATCCCTGCCTTAGCTCAACGTAATTTAATAAAGATTCTATTGATAATGAACCAACCCACCCAATATATCCAAGTAAAAAAGGTAAAGCTGTTAAGAAGAAAGCTAAACAAATAAAAAGGAAAGTTATTTTTTTAGTAAAACTTATAGATTTAATAATGAACATCGAGAATGTAAAAGCAACAATTGCGAAAGCACATATATGTGGACGAACAGTAAACATAATTAATATCGATATCAAAAACATTAAATTACGCTTCTTAAAGTCAATACTTGACCATAATAACAGACCAGTTACCATAAATTGTATTGCGTCTTTACCAATAGCTGAGCTCCAATAACTCATAGATGGGACAAGAACTATAATTAACGATAATGACTTAACAAAACTAGATTTATCTTTTGTTACATGTCTTAAAGAAGCATCTACGGCAATTAAGCCAATTGAACCAAGAATATTGTAAACTAAAAAAGTACCAATATAATTTAAACCAAGTACAACTGTAAGAAATGTAGTAAAATAAAGTGTTGATGTTGTTCCAAACGAAAATTCATATTTTTGGATTAATGACTCAGTATAATACCATATTGAATCACCACCAATTATTGAAGTAGTAAAGATATAGACAAAGCAAAACAAACTGTGCCATAAATATAATGATAAACCTCTAATCTTAGTGGCATTAAAATATTTTGCATTAACTGAAATAAAATAACAACCAAAAATTAATACTGCTATTACTGAGATTATATCCCATATATTTTCTAACAAATTAACATCACTTAGATGATCTAAATTACTCATAAAGACATAGATTTAAAAAATTTGCACCATTATTATATTTCTATTTAAATATTCAAGTTCTTCAACAAAATTAAAAGAAAAAAAATAAATACTTTAAAATTGAGATTAATTCTACTTTACAGAAAAAATATCTAAAACAACTTTCATTATAAGGTTATTATAAATAATAAATTTTTATCTATCATCTAACTTTAATAAATTGAAAACAAAAATATAACAGTATCGGCATAATCATCCATTTTTGACGAGCAGAAATTCCAAAATTAGCAGTTGTATAAGATAAAATTGACAGACCAATTAAACTAAATATTAATAAAAACCATCTATTCTCAGTAGAGTGATTTAATACAAATTTTTCTCTTTTTACAAATATTACGCTGAGAATAGTTATAATAAAAATTAATAATAAAAATAAATTATCTAGAGATGATAGAAAAGCAAATGCATTATGGACCTCATAAGGAAGCGGTCTAAAAAGATAAGTAAATAATTGATAAATAAAATTCATTTCTATAATATCTACTGAAGCCCCACCTCTCATAGTAGAAATTTGTCTTGATTTTAAAAACTCAAATAAATTAGCTAAACTATAATCATATTGACGGGTAAAACCTACAGACTCTAATATAAAAGGTAATATGAGTATTAAAGGAATAATAGTGATTACGAGATATAATATTTTTTTTGAAAATGACAATGAGGTGATAAACCATAATGATAAAAATAAAGAAATTATTGCTATACCAGCTATATGAGGTCTAACTATAAAAATAATTATCAATGAAATTACAAATATTACAATTCTTTTTTTAAAATTAATACTTGACCATAATAAAAGACATGTTCCCAAAAATTGAATTGAATCTTTGCCGATACCTGAGCTCCAAAAACTTACAGATGGCATAAGTACTACAAATAGTGCTAATAATTTTATATATTTTGATTTATCAAAAGTTGCATGTCTCAATGAAGCATCTAAGGCAAGTAATCCATAAGTGCCAATAATATTAAATACCATAAAAGTACTGATATATGTTAAGCTGAACCCCTTTGTAAATATTGTTGTAAAATAAAGAGCTGCAGTCGTACCCAAACGAAAATCACGTTCATGAAATAATGATGCAGTATAATAAAATATTGAGTCACCTCCTATTTTTGAAGTAGTAAAAATAAAAACACAGCAAAAAATAGTATGCCAGATATATAAAGAACATACTCGAACTTTAGATGTATCAAATTTTTTTTCGCTAAAAAAAATTAAAAAAAATCCAATAAAAAATACAATAAAAATTGAAACATAGTTCCACGAACTTTCTAATATTCTAATATCACCTAGATGATCTATATTATTCATAACTAAATTGGTTTAAGGATTTTTTATTATAATCATATTTATTATTCAAATATATAAGTTATGAACAAAATTTTGCTTATTATCTGTTAATATAGTCTGAAATGAAAGAAATAATCTTCACCTATAATTTTAATTTTTTATAATATTCTTCATATCTTTTTAAAAAGTTTTGTATTGAGTATTTTTTTAAATCTGATGATAAATCTAAAGTGATTAAATTATTATTACTAAGATCATTTAATAAATCATTTAGAGTTTTTTTAAGTGAGTCTTTTGACCCTGCCTTAAAAGTAAATACACCATTGTAGTTTGAAAATAAATCACTTAGTCCAGGTACATCAGAGATCAATATTGGTAATCCTGACGAGCGCATTTCAACAGCTACTAAACCAAAACCCTCCCATCTCGAGGGTATAATTCCAATATCAGCATCATATAAATGATGCTCAATATCCTCTGTATAATCAATTAATTCAACTAATGTATGTAATGAAAACTTACTAATTAAATATAAGATTTTTTTTTTTCGGGTCCAGATCCAATTATTTTTACTTTTTCAATTCTATCTATTACAAATGGGATGCATGACAGCAAAAGATCAATTCCTTTTTTATACGTAAGTGACCCAAGTACAATAATATTAAATTTTTTTTTTGATAAATTTCTATCCTTATATTTGATTAAATCTGTTCCATTTTCAATGACAATAACTTTATCTAGATCTAAACTGGGCATATATAATAAAAGTTCATATCGTGTTGCTTCAGATACACATATTATAGATTTAAGAGAATTATAAATTAAGTATTCTATAAAATATAAAAACCATTTTTTTCTTCTTTTGTTAAAAGTGTTATGTTCAGTGTGGATATGGGGTATTCTAAAAATAAATGATGAAATAAAAGTAGAATAAAGCGCTTTAGAAAGATGTGAATGAAATATTATGTTATTTTTTTTTTTTTGCTTAAGTGTAATCATAAATATTTTAAAGCTAGCAACAAAAACTGCCCAAATAGAATTATGATTTATATTTAAAGATTTGTATTTTTCATTATTTTCGAATTTATTATTTAGTTTTTTAAAAATAATTACTTTTTTTGTACTTTGAATTCCTTCCTGTAAGTAAGAAACAAGTTTTTCTGCACCGCCTCCAACATCTGAGTCGATTATTTGTATAATATTATTTTTTTCTTTTTGGGTAATTTTTTTTAGGCCAAGCTCAGTTTTCATTTTATTTTACTAACAACTTGTCTTGTAAGAATATTATTTTTCCAATTATTAAAGCTATAAATCGAATAAGATGATTAGCGTATTTTTTATCATCTTTAAAATTCTTTATATCAGCGTGTAAATTAAACCGATAATAATTTATTAATGACTTAAGAAAGAGTGATGAGATTTTTAATTTGAACTTAAAGTTATGATCTAAAAACTTTTTATACGTTGCTACTGATGAAATTGGATTTAAAACTCTGTTATAGTTAGATGATCTTGTAAGTCCTTGTCTTAAATATTGACTATAAACTATATGATTATTGATTATAAGAATATCGTTATTGGGAAAAGAATCTAGATATAATAGTGATTCCGAAGTAAAATTATCATTAAATACGTCATCATTATGCGTAAATTTATAAGATTTTGATCGAATAAAAATTGAAGTATCAATATCGCCAAATTTATCTTTAAAACCATAATAACTAATCATCTTTTGGTCAAACTTTTCAAACAATTTTTTTTTAGTAATTTTAGAAAAATAAGATAATGGGGATCTGAGCATGAGCCTTGGCATTAGTATGGCTTTAACGCTTGATGGAAAATCTTCAATTTTATTTAAAAAACTTTCAAATTTATAATTTATTAATAAATCATCATCATCAATATTTAGCAACCATTCACACTGCTCTCTCTCCTCATCCATAGCTTTAACTAAAGATTTAAATTTTCCAATATTATTTTGTTCAGACCAAGTGAACAAAGTTTTACTTATAACTTTTTCATTTAATCTGTCTAAAATAGATTTATATTTCTCTGCAGGTCCATCAATTACAACCCTCCATTTAATTAATTTATTTGTGTTTAGGGATTTATTAAGAATTGGAATAATTTTTTCTCCAAGTCTTTCTAATAAATCTGGTCTCTTATAACTAGATGTAATTATTGTTATTTTCATCAAATCACATTTTTTTATATTTCTTAATTAAAATATACAATATGCGTATTTCAAAAATCATTTTTAATCATTAGTTTTTGATAATAACTCTATTTCTTAAAATGTTATAATCTTCCATCTGTTTCATTGATTTTAAACATATATTTAACATCATATAAAACATGATTATCTCTACCATAAGCTTTAATATCATTTATAGATAATGATTTAAATTTATTATGAGCGACAGCTAGTATAATTGCATCATATTTACCTTTTATAGGTTTATTAACTAATTGGATATTATATTCATGACTTACTTCTTCTTTATTAACTAATGGATCATATACATCCACTAAACAATTAAAATTTTCTATTTTTTTAACTAAGTCAAATACAAGGGTATTACGATGATCAATACAATTTTCTTTAAAAGAAAAACCCATAATAAGAACACTAGCATTTTTTACATCAATATCTTTTTTGCACATGAGTTTAAAAATTTCATTTGCTATGTGTGTACTCATATTATCGTTGATCTTACGTCCAGCTAAAATTGTTTCAGGATTATAGCCTAGCTCATTAGCTTTAAATGCTAGATAATATGGATCAACCGCAATACAATGACCACCTACTAAACCTGGTCGGAAAGGTAAAAAATTCCATTTAGTTTCTGCAGCTTTTAATACGGACTCGGTATCAATGTTCATTTTGTTGAATATAAGAGCAAGTTCATTAACAAGAGCAATATTAAGATCTCGTTGAGTATTTTCAATAATTTTAGCTGCTTCTGCTATTTTAATACTACTTGTTTTATGAGTACCTGCTGTAATAATTTCTTTGTAAAGTTCATCAACTTCAATTGCGATTTTATTAGTTGAACCTGATGTTATTTTTTTAATATCAAATAATTTATGTTTTTTATCTCCAGGATTAATACGTTCTGGTGAATAGCCACAATAAAAATCTTTGTTAAATTTTAATTTTGATCTCTTTTCAAGTATTGGTACACATATCTCTTCTGTTGTACCAGGATAAACTGTTGCTTCATAAATTACAATATCCCCTTTTTTTAATATTTTACCAATTGTATCAGTCGAATTTTTTAATAAATTTAAATCTGGTTTTTTATAATTATCTATTGGTGTTGGAACAGTAATAATATAAATACTACAATCTTTTATTTCAATTAAATTATCAGTATAATTTAAATATACTGCTTTTTCTAAATCTTGTTTATTTATTTCAAGAGAAACATCTATACCTTTTTTTAAATCTTTAATTCTTTTTTGATTTATATCAAATCCAATTACTTTACGTTTTTTCCCAAATTCAACCGCTAAAGGCAAGCCAACATATCCTAATCCCACTATAGCAATTTTTTTATTAGTCATTATTTTAAAACAATTTTTTTTTATGCCTATTAACCTTTAAAGTAAATATAATTTTAATAACTTTAAAATATCTTTTAATTTAATAAGCTATTTATAATTTTAATTAATTTCTTTGATTGAACCTGAATAGAATATTCTTCCACAACTCGCTTACGCCCATTCTTTCCCATAAATCGTCGTAAACTTTCATTACTTAAAAGTTTACGGAGTGCTTGTTCCCACTCAATTATATCTTCGGCCAAAAAACCATTAATACCATTTTGGACTATTTGTGTATTTATACCTATTGGTGAGGCTACTACAGGTATACCACAAGCCATATATTGTATCAATTTATAACCACACTTGCCCTGTTCCCACTTGGAATCTTTAAGTGGCATAATTCCTATATCAAAAGATTTTATTAATTGAACTTCTGTTTCTTCAGACCATGAAAAAACCTCAACTGGAAGTTCTTTAACTATATCTTTATTGCACCCAACAACAACAAAACGAACATCAAATTCTTTTTTTAATAACTGGAAAATTGATTTTATTTGTAGCAGATATTTGCCTGTAGATGGTGAACCAATCCATCCAACTACTAATTGTTTACCATAATTAGATTTAACATCATTATATTTGTTTAAATCAACAACACTTGGAATAATTTCAATTCTGTTTGCTCCAGATAATTGAGCTCTTGATGATAAGTATTTATTTCCAATTATAACTACATTAGATAATTTCATTATAATATCAATTTTTTTGCCTAAAAATAAACGTATAAACCAATTTTTATGATTATCATATTTGTGAAAAGTTGCGTCATCGTAATCTACAACATAGGCAATCTTCATTAAATAAATTAATCTCTCCACCAATGGTGGAAAGTACGGAAATATTTCTTTATGTATTATTATCAAATCATATGATTTTAATTTAAAAAGAATTTTTATTCTATTCCAATAACCTGAAAGGATTAAATTCCAATAAGATTTAATCGAATTTCCAGAAATCATTCTTAAAACATATTCATCAGATAATAATGATGAAACATCTACTTGAATACTATTCTGCTTTAAAAAAGGTATATATTGCAAAAGTCTTACACGACTACTTGAATCTTGTCTGCCTGAGTGAGTTAAAAATAATACTTTCACTAAAAAAATTTCGTTAAATTTAAAATATTTAGATAAAATGACATTTTTTCATTAAATTGGCATTGATAAATATCTTATAAACATAATAAATTTATTTCAATTTAGATTTTAAATTATCTTATCTATTTTTTGATTAATTTTATTAAACAAAAGTTGAGTCGCAAAAATATATTCTTTTAGTTTATTATCTACAGTTAAATAATCTTTGATAACTCCAATTTTTTTTCTACACTGGACTCCAAGCAAATAATTTGCATTAACTTTTAATTTCTCTCTGTCTTTAAAATTCCAATAAGATACAATATCGTCCGCACTATCTGGTCTGAGATCATAATATTTTTTCATACTTTTTCTATATTTTTTTGAAATGAGATTTAAAATTTTAAACTTATAGTTGCTATTATTTCTCTCTTTATACAATTCATGTATTTCATCAATGATATTTACTTTTACTCCTGAAGCTGCAGCATAAACAAGATGAGAACCTGTTACATTTGTAATCATTTCGCTAGTGCTATAAAGGATTTCGGATAATCTTGTTAAAGAGTTTAAATCTTGTGATTGTGCTCCTTTTAATATCTTTATATTTCCAAAATCAATCTTATTATTAATTACATTTATATAATCAATACCCCCCATACAAATAGCATCACATTCATATTTTTTCAAAATTAATTTCCATCTTTGATAGTTTGAATCTTGCTTACCTAAAATTGAATGTGGAGGCATAAATATTCTTTTAAAAATAATCTTTTTTGGCTTATTTTCAGTATATGCTTTTGTATATATATAAGGCATTCCTACAGCTATAGAATTTATACCTTCTTCACTCAATTGTTTTACAGTATCATCATTGTTAACGAGATGTATTGGCAGATGTCTTTCCTGTCCATGTATTAATATATCACTTTTTAATTTACCGCTTCCTCTTAAAAATGGAGCTACACCGTGCATCCAAGTTGCATTGTAACAGGTAGGTAAAGTTGTCTCACCAAAAATCAATTTAGAAGCACCATAAAAATCTGCTTCTTGAACTAAAATTTTTTTCACTTACTAAATATTTTTTTGTTTATGTTTATAAATAATTTTATATTATATTAAGTAAAATATATAACTAAATGAATCTAAAAACTTTTGGCCACGCAACATTATCATTTGATAATGGTGATAAGCCAATTTTAATAACTGATCCATGGTTAATTGGATCAAGCTATTGGAGAAGTTGGTGGTTGCAGCATTATCCTAGTCAGTCAGAATTAGACTATTTGAAAACTACAGAAAATATTTTTTTATCACACGAGCATTGGGATCATGCTCATTTTCCAAGTTTAAAGAAACTTTTTTTAAAAAAAAAAATATTTATACCAACATTCAACTCTAAAAAGTTAAGAGATTCTTTACTAGATTATAATTTTAATGTAACAGAACTTGCACCAAACAAATGGTATAATTTCGATAAGCTTAGAGTAATGATAATAACAACCTATAGTGAAGATAGCATTATGTTGTTTGTTTATAAAAATTATTTAGTTCTTAATAATAATGATGCAAAGCCATCAAAGCAAATGGTTAAAAGAATATTAAATTTTAAAGATGATAACAAATTAAAATTGTTAATTTTACAAAGTTATAGTCCGGCCTCAATAGTAAATTCATTTAGAGACACAAATAAAAATGTAATTTCTATGAAAAATAAAATTGATTATGTAAATTATATAAAAAATATCTGTAAAATTTTAAAAGCAGACTATTTTCTACCCTTTGCCAGTCATGCTATATTTTCAAGACCAGATAGTGAGTGGGCAAACTCTCATAAAGTAACAAACGAGGATTTAAATAAAGATTGGAATGTAGATACAAAATTATTGAAAAGTTATACTTCATTAAATCTAGATAATGAAACAACTCAAAACAATGTAATAAATTTTAATTTATCAAAAAAAATGAGTGAATTAGCAAATACAGAATTTAATGAAAATTTAAATTATGATTATAAACTTAATGATCTAAACTATTTCTCAAATATTACCAAACCTGTAAGATTTTTTTTAGCTTTAATATACCCAAGAGGTTTAAATTTTAAATTTGATGAAAATTTTTATATTTTTAATTTTTTTAAAAATTCCTTCAGTATGTCTAAAAAAAAAACTTCTCATTACTTTGAGATACCAGTAAAAACTTTTTGCGAGTCATCAAAGTATTTTAATTTTACAGATGTTGGTGCTGCATTTTTATTGAAAATAATTGTTAAAAATAAAATAAATATCTTTCAAACTTATTTACTGTTTTTGTTTTTATCGTACTCAGAAAAAGGATATTTTTCAAACTTTAAAATGTTTTTTAATTTATTTGGTTTAATTAAAATCCATTTTTTTCCAAAAAAAATTCAACATTTATAAGAATTTATTTTTAAATCTGCTAGCTGATGCATTAAATGAATACTGAAAATATTTTGGGATCAAATTATTAAAATCGTTTCCTTCAACATTTATTATTCTTATTTTTTTAAAATATCTTTTATTTATACTTTTTAAAATTTCTCTTTCACAGCCTTCTGTATCTATCTTTAAAACATCTAACGTTTTAAACTCACGAAAGATTTTCTCAAGAATACTATTAATCATCACTACTTTAACTTTATCAAAATTTTTAGATACTTTCTCCACGATTGAATCATTAACACCTGTCTCTGATCTGTATAGTTTGCTATAACCATTAAAATTTGAAACCGCACATTTTTGTATTTTAATCCTCTTTTTAAATTTTTTAGTATTTTCACTTAATCTTTTAAAGTTTTTTTGAGACGGTTCAAAACAATAAACTTTTACTTTTGGATTTTTAAAAAACCAATAATGGGCAGTAATACCGATATTAGAGCCAATATCCAAAACAACATTTATTTTTTCATCTGCTAAATAATCTTGTCTACAAAATACTAAATTGAATGTTGAAAAATCTCCGTAGGAAAATAGTTTAATCTTAATGCCTTGATTGGTTTCTATTATTTTTGGATATTTTCCTTTGGTAAAAAATTCTTCATACATTGCTTTTATTGGACTCTTGTGTACTAAAAAAAAATTTTTTATAATTCCTAATAGCTCTTTTCTAAAAACTCTATTTATCACTTCACTTAAAGGTCTTTTACCTATTTTTATCATTTTAAATTACTCTTTTGTTAACCTTTTAAAACTTGTGTGTGCAGTTTTAGAATTAAGTATTTTATCTTTGGGTAGCTTAGATAATAAATCAAATACTTCCTCAACAGCTTCTCCATATTTTTTTAATTCCAAATCTTTGTGTGCTAAAGAGGGTTTAAATTGTCTAAATCCTAAAAACTCTCGATGAAGCATTTCTATTACAAACCTTGTATTAAGTTCCATAAAGTTATCACTTTTAAATTGAAATGCTGCTAATGTAGGCAATCCAGAAATATCTATAGATAGACCAGACTTTAATGATGCATTATGCCAAATTTTTTTTGTTTTTTTTCCTATAGAAATTATATGTTCATCTGTTTTTGTTTCCTTGTATTTTTTTAGTGTTGCTAGAGCTGCAGTAGGACCAACCCTATCAGTCCAATTAGTACTTGATATAAAAGTTGACTGAGCGGTCTGCATTATATCCTCTGTTCCAAGAATTGCAGACATTGCATATCCATTAGCCATTGATTTTGCAAAAACTGCCATATCTGGATTAACACCGTATCTACGATGAATACCTCCTGAGCACAATCTAAATGCACTTGTGATCTCATCGTAAATAAGCACAGCACCAATTTCAGAGGAAATTTCACGAAGTTGATTTAAATATTTACTTGTTGGTTCTTCGCCTCTAGCAGGTTCAATCATAATTGCAGCAATTTTTGACTCTTTACCAATAATTTTTTTTCTTAATGACTCGATATTATTAAAATCAAATGGAATTGCTGTGCCAGATAATCCACGTGGTACACCATTAGGTTCTAATCCTGGCATTAATTGACCATCAAGACCTGATTTATCATTTAGATTGGCTGCCAAATACCAATCTGTCCAACCATGATATCCACTAAACATCACTATGTCCCTTTTAGTTTTGGCTCTTGCAATTCTTATAGCTATCGAAAGAGCTTCTCCACCGCTTCGTGCGTAACGAACCATATCAAACCAGGGATGTAAATCGATTAATGCTTCAGCAAGCTCTACTTCTTCTGGACAATTTAGTGAACTATTTACACCTTTTTTTATTGAGTTAATAACTGCATTGTCAACATCTTCATCTGCATACCCTAAAATACATGCTCCTACTGCCATAATAGACATATCAATATATTCTCTTCCATCCAAATCCCAAACTCTACAACCTTTCGCTTTTGAATAATAAGAAGGCCATATATCTGGGGCAAACATCTCGGGTCTCTTAGATAATAATTGAGTTCCACCTGGAATTAATTTTTTAGCTTTATGATATAATTTATTACCTTTGCTTTTTTTAAGAATATTTAAATCGTTCATTTTATTATCTTATCTTCTTGTAATGATTTAAGGTATCCTTCATTACGGATATTTTTATTATTAATTAAGGATAAATTTGGATTATTTTGCAAAAATTTTAATATTTCATGTGTTAAAAATGGTGAACTACTTCTGTATAATGCATTAAAAATCTTATTCAATAATTCATAATCATTAGCTTCGTCTAGTGTCCATCTGTATTTCTCTAAATTTTTAAAAATTTCTAGGTATCCAGTTTTAAATAATTTAGGATTATTTTGAATATACGGACCTACATGTTCTCTTTCTGATTTTAATTTAGCTTCTTTCCAAGCCTTTTCTAATGCATAAAATGAGTATACTGTACAATCTAAACCATCAGGAAATTTTCCACCAAGCCCATAACAATCATATTCACCTGCTAAATAACCAGAAATTATTGCATCTACAATAACTGGATCAATTACTGGACAATCACATGTAATGCGCACAATTGGATCCGCATTAAAAATTTTTGCAGAACTATAGAATCGGTCTAAAACATCTTCAATATTCCCTCGATAAAAATCAATTTCGTTGTTTTTGCAATAATCTTCTATAATATTATCACTTTCTTCACTTGTGGTTGCAACTACAATTTTTTCAATCATTTTACAATAAGAAAGACGCTCAATAATATGTTCTAATACTGGTTTATTTACTAAATTCATCATTACTTTACCTGGTAAGCGCGATGAATTCATGCGTGCTTGAAGAATGGCAATTACTTTCATATTGTACTCCATTCTGAAGGATTGAGTAATTTTAAGTCCTCAACATTAAAACTTTCAGGAAAAGTTCTAACATTGTTAGCTACATTTATAATATCTTTAAATTGTTTTAAACTATCAACTCCTACAACAACTTTTGAAATTCTATTATCAGATAAAGCAAAAGAAACTGTAGCTTGAACAGGGGTAATTTCATTCTCCATAAGCCAAAGATTCCATTTTCTCCAAATATTAGTCCATTTTTTAAATTTTTCTGGTCTGTTTTTTTCATTCATAAGCAACAAACCTTGTAAAAAGATAGATCGAATATGTACCTCTACTTTTTCTTTACTCATTCTCTCAAGCCACCCGCTTGTATCTAAACGTCTATCAAGAATATTATATGGGGCCTGTACTATATCAGGCTTAAATAAACTCCACAATTTATCCAATTCATCTGGTGAATAAATAGAGTAGCCAATTTTTTCAATTAATCCTTTATTTTTTAATTCAACCAATATACTCCATAGATCTTGTTTATCTTGATCGAGTAACTGAATAGGTCTATGGAGTAAAAGTCCCGATAATTTTCTAACTTTAAGAAAATTTAAAGATTTTTGCACTTGACTTGTAATCCAAATTTTTAAATTTTTGTAATTTTTTGGAATTTCAGATAGTTTTGTGATGATTTTAAAATCATCAATCCCTATCTCACCTAGATGCTGTTCACTGGACTGATAAGATATAGCTGTATCAATTGTATTCACACCTGAAATCTTTGCAAATTTTAAAATTTCTATTATTTCAGGTTTTTTAACTTGGCCAATTATATTTGCTATACCATAATTTGTTCCAAATTGAGCTGTTCCTAGCACAATCTTCATGAATCAAGTGCTTCTATTAACGAAGAAACAACAATGTCTTGCTGCTGTTCTGTCATGGAAGGGTATAAAGGCAAAGTAATAGCATCTTTATAATAGTCTTCTGAATGATTTAAGTCCATAAACTCAACTTTTGTTTTTTGATAATATGGATGAGTATGGACTGGTATATAATGTAAATTTACAAATATACCTTTTTTTCTAAGAAATCTAAATACTTTCTTATGTTTTTTATCATTTTTAAGACGAATTATGTATAAGTGAAATGAAGAATATACATCTTTGTGCTGATATGGAATAATTAAGGGCAAATCTTTTAATAATTCATTATATCTTAATGCAAAATCATGTCGACGCGATACATATTCATCTAATCGATCTAACTGACTAGTTCCCAAGGCAGCTTGTATATCGGTCATACGATAATTAAATCCTAAATCTATTTGTTGGTAATACCAATCTCCATCAGGTTCATGAGTCATTTTTTTTAAGTCTCGAGTAGTTCCATGACTGTGTAATAAAGACATTCTATCTGATAATTCTGAATTATTAGTCAAAGCAACTCCACCTTCTCCTGTGGTAATAATTTTTACTGGATGGAAGCTAAATACCGCTATATCACTATATTCACAATTACCGATTGGTTTATTGAGATATTTTCCTCCAATCGCATGAGAAGCATCTTCGATTATTTTAAAACCATACTCTTTTGAAAGCTCATAAATTGCTTTCATATCACAGGATTGACCAGAAAGATGAACAGGAATGACAATTTTCGGTAATATTTTTAATTCTTTAGCTTTAATAAGTTTTTTTTTTAATGCCTTTGGACAAAGATTATATGTAATTGGGTCAATATCAACAAAATCAACTTTGGCACCACAATAAAGACCACAGTTAGCTGAAGCGACAAAGGTAATCGGACTAGTCCATAACCAATCATCTTGACCAAGACCGAGAGCCAAACAAGCAAGATGCAATGATGATGTTGAAGAATTAGAAGCAACAGCATGTTTTGCTCCACAATATTTAGAAATTTTTTTTTCAAATTTAGGAACACAAGGACCTTGTGTTAAAAAATCTGATTTTAGAACATCTATAACTGAGTCAATATCTTCTTGAGTAACTTCTTGTCTGCCATATGGAATAATGTCTTGCAGTTTCATCTTTTTAAATCTTTTTATTTACAATGGTTCAAAACTAGAGTCTATTTGCTCTTTAATTAAAATCCTCAAATTTTCAACCGAAAGAAAATCTGGATTTGTTCCAGAGTTATAAGAAAATCCGTCTTTTACTTTTTTTCCATTAGTAATTTTGCAATATTTTTTTAATGAATCTTGTATTGAACTTGGTAAAATAGCATAATAAATACCTAGGTCTACTGTATTTAAACTATCGTTTGCAGTTATCATCTCCTCATGTATTTTTTCACCTGGTCGTATTCCAATATTTACAAGTTTGCTACTTGGTGAGATTGCTTTTGCCATGTCAGTGACTAAATATGATTGTATTTTAGGCACAAATATTTCACCACCTTTGGAATTTTTTAAAGCCCATAAAACCATTTCAACACCATCTTTTAATGAAATATTAAACCTGGTCATTCGGGGGTCTGTAATTGGAAGAGTCCCGTCTTTTCTTTTCATTAAAAAAAATGGTGCCACAGAACCTCGAGAACCCAAAACGTTACCATAACGAACTACTGAAAAACTTAAATTTCTAGCACCTTTATATCTATTGGCAGCAACAAAAAGTTTATCACTACAAAGTTTTGTTGAACCATATAAATTAATTGGTGCTGCCGCTTTATCAGTTGATAATGCAACCACTCCTTTAACTTTTGTATCCATACAAGCTTCAATTAAATTTTCAGATCCAAGAATATTAGTCTTTATAAATTCTGTAGGATTATATTCAGCGGCAGGCACTTGTTTCAATGCTGCTGCATGGATTACATAATCAATACCCTCAAGCGCTCTTTTTAATCTATTAATATCTCTAATATCACCAATAAAATATCTTATACATGGATATTTACTCTCAGTAAATACCTGAGCCATGTCAAATTGTTTTAGCTCATCACGACTAAAGATTACTAGTCTATTAATTTTTGGATAACGAAGAAGTACTTCTTTTACTAAAGCTTTGCCCAAACTTCCTGTGCCTCCGGTTATTAACAATGATTTTTTATTAAGCATAAATATTCACCTATATATAATTATTTAATATCATTTAAATTTAATTTACTACAAAAGTGTTATTAAAAACATATATCTAAAAAAAAAAAATTCAAATTTTATATTTTATTTTTAACCTTTCCTTTATTCTATAAATTGTAAATTTCGGGTTGTTAATAAATGACTTAAACACTGTTTTTAAAAGTTTATAACCTCTTTTAATAATGAAAAAAGGACTGTATACATTTGAGAAATGACGATACAAACTTGGTTTCTCCTCTAATATTGCTCTTGAAAACAATTCATATAAATTTTCATTTAATGATTTTTGCATTTTATATAAATAATTTTTATGTTTTAGATTTTGAGTTTTTTTAATTCGAGTCTCAATTAAACTTATTAACTCTTTATGTTGCAACCATCTTGATGCTAAATGAGAATAGTGCTTTCCTGCGTCTGCAATCGCAAAGGACATTCCTTTTTCTTTTTTTTCTTTTTGATATGAAATATATCCTTTAAAAAAATAACTATTTGCAAGTGGAATTAATTTTATTAATAAAAGTAAATTAGGATAATACTTTGCAGTTTCTGGATATCTTTTTTTAATTATATGCCAATCATTTAAATTAAGTAGAGCTTTTTTTCGGTTCCATATTGTGCCTGGTAAATGAGAGCAGATCAACAAATCATCATAATTTATAAGTCTTGTTATATTTTTCCTAATAAAAGAATTTTCATATTTTTTAATATTTTTATTAAAATAATTTAATATGGCTACATCAATTTTATTTTGTTTTATCCATTCAAATAATCGCTCAGAATCATCTAAATTAATTCCATCTTTATCTGAAGCCCACATAATGTATTTGCCTTTTGCTCGTTTAAAAACTTCTACAAAATTTCCTGCAAAACCAATATTTTTATTATTACAATAAATTTTAATTCGACTTTTTTTAATTAAATTTGAAATAGCTTTAAATGTTCCGTCATTTGAAAAATTATCTAAGACTATTATTTCTATATTATTTGGTATATTGGCAGTCATTAAACTACGTAACTGATTTAAAATAAAGTTTTTTCTATTATATGTCGTATATGCAATTGTTAAAAAATAATCTTTTTTCTTTATCTGTTTCATAAAAAATTTAATACTTTATTTCTTTAAAAGTTCATCTAGATAAAATCTGTCTCCCCAGAATGACATTGGCTCAAAATCAGGATAAGGATAGTATCCAAGATTTAATTTCAAACTATATTTTCTCTCTTTTAAATATCTCATTACCAAGTCCTTAACTGATATAGGTTTACCACTACAACAGTTAATAACTTGATTAATATAAATTTTTTGATCTGCAATAAGTCTTATATATTTTACAACATCTTCTATATATAAAAAATCTCTAAGTTGTTCTCCACCAGACATATTAAATTCTTTATCTTTATTTTTAATAGCTAAATCTAAAAGATACATTAATGAAGTTTCTGATTGTCTTTCACCATAAACATAAAATACTCTGATCCACTTATAAATAAAATTATATTTTTTTTTTAAATCAACAATCATTTCTCTGAGTTTATTTTTAGCTTTTCCGTAAGAGTTAATAGGATTTACTTCTAAATTTTCACTTAAAGAACCTTCAATCATACCATATTCAAAACAAGTACCTGTAACAACAATTTCTTTTAATCCAGCGGCTACCATATTCTCGATAAATTTATAATGATTTAACAATGTTTCGTTTAAATGTTTAGGATTTTTTACATCCGACAAATTATTCCAAGCTAAGTGAATTATTTGATCTGGCTTTTGAAATAAACTATACAGATTTTCATCTTTATAATTATTAAAATCAAATTCAATGTATTTTACTTTAGAGAACCATTCAAATTTCTTTGCTTTGTTGGTATTTTTTGAAGTTGCAATAATTTGATTTGACTTATTTTTTAATAATTCAAAAATTAAATGACTACCAATAAAACCTGTTGCACCTGTTATAAGTATTTTCATGAATTAGATAACTTCTAATTTAGGAACTGCTATCACAAATTTTGTACCATTATTCTTTATATATTTGAGTTGAGTTATTATTTCATCTTTTAAATTCCAAGGAAGAATTAAGATAAAATCTGGTTTATCATTTTTAAGATAATTTTCGTCTTTAATTGGAATTCGACTACCAGGCATAAATTTATTTTGTTTTTCTAAATTCTTATCCATTACATAAGAAATTAAATCTGGCTTCACACCTGCATAATTTAATAAAGTATTCCCTTTGGCAGCAGCTCCATAAGCAATAACTTTTTTATTATCTTTTTTAGCTTTGATCAAAAAATTTAAAAGTTCATCTTTAATTATATTTGTATGTGATTGAAATTCTTTATAAAATTCTGGGGTATTTATCTTTGCATCAATTTCTTGTTTTCGAATTTTAATTACTTTATTTGAAATTTCTCTTACCCCCGTATCTAATCGCTGTGCATATAATCGTAAACTACCACCTTGTGTTGTAAGCTCTTCAACATCAAAAATTTGTAATCCATTTTTTTTAAAGATAGTCTCCAATGTAATTAATGAAAGGTATGAAAAATGTTCATGATAAATGGTGTCAAATAGTTTGTTATTAACTATTTTAAGTAAATGTGTGAACTCGAAAGTAGATACGCCATTTGGTTTAAGAATTATAGAAAATCCAGATACAAAATCATTAATATCTGGTACATGAGCTAAAACATTATTGGCAACAGTAAAATCTGCCTTTTTATCATTTTTCACCAATTGTTTAGCTAAATTTACACCAAAAAATTTCTCTATAATATTTATTCCTTTTGCACGCGCTACATTAGCGGTACTAGTTGTTGGCTCTATACCAATACAAGGAATATTGTTCTCTTTAACATACTGTAGCAAATATCCATCATTAGCTGCTACCTCTATAAAATGACTATTTTCATTAAGAGAAAAACGTTTAATAGATTCTGTTACAAAATTTTTTGTAATTCTGAGTAGACTTGTTGAAAAGCTGCTAAAATATGCGTAATCTTTATTAAACAATTCATCTGCTTTAGTAAAATCCTCTGTTTGTACTAACCAGCAATTTTCACAAACTAAAACTCTTAAAGGAAACCATTTTTCAGGAGCGTTTAATGTTTCTTTTGTTAAATAGGCGTTTGATGGAGGAGAACTACCTAAATTAATTAATTCTAATTTTAATTTTGATCTACAGTGTCTACATTTCATTTATCAAAAATATTAATTGTTAAACTCATAAATTTTTAAAGTAACTAATAAAAATATCTTATTTATTTCCAAGTTTTCCAGGGTGCTTTTCCTTTGTCCCAAAGATCTTGCAAATACATTTTGTCTCTTAATGTGTCCATAGGTTGCCAGAAACCATCATGCATATAAGACATTAAATTACCATCTGAAGCTAATCCTTTTAATGGCGCTTGCTCCCATATACAATCATCACCTGAAATTCTTTTTAATACTTTTGGAGAAAGAACAAAAAAACCTCCATTAATTAAAGCTCCATCACCCTTAGGTTTTTCTATAAATTTTTTTACTTGATTTTCTTTGATGTTTAATACTCCAAATCTTCCTGGAGGATAAACAGAGGTTAATGTTGCATCTTTACCATGTTTTTTGTGAAACTTAATTAGCTTTGAAATATCTACATTTGATAAACCATCACCATAAGTAAAACAAAAAGCTTCTTCATTTTTTATATATTCTGATACTCTGCCTAATCTTCCACCTGTCATAGATTTTTCACCTGTGTCAACTAAAGTGACTGTCCATGGTTCGGCGCGTCTTTCATGTACCTCAATAGAATTCTTATTCAAATTAAAGGTAACATCTGATTGATGAAGAAAATAATTATCAAAATATTCTTTTATTATATAACCTTTATATCCACAACAAATTACAAAATCGTTAATACCATGTTTAGAATACATCTTCATAATGTGCCAAAGGATTGGTTTGCCACCTATCTCAACCATAGGTTTGGGCTTAATACTGGTTTCCTCATTAAGACGAGTCCCAAGACCACCTGCTAAAATTATTGCTTTCATCTATTTTATATTTATTTATATTTACCCTAATCTAATCATATTTGATTGTAATCCAATATATCAATTGTATGATTTTTATTAATTCTAATTATACGGTCACAATTCTTTAAAGTCGTGATTCTGTGAGCAACAATAAATACGGTCTTATTATCTTTTAATTGTTCTATTTCTTGCATTATTTTTTTCTCTGTATGATTATCTAAGGCACTAGTAGCTTCATCAAAAATGATAACATCGCTATCTTTATATAATGCTCTTGCTATACCGATTCTTTGTTTTTGACCACCCGATAATTGAACCCCCCGTTCTCCAATATAAGTTTTACTTCTATCTTTCAAATCATTAGTGAATTCAAGTAATTGTGCGCGTCTTGATGCATCATTAATTTTATGATCATCCACTTTTTTCAATTCAATACCAAAAGCAATGTTTGCTTCAATAGTACTATCTGTTAAAAAAATACTTTGAGGAACATGTGATATGCACATCTGCCAAGATCTTCTGTTTTCTTTAGTAATAACTTTATCATCTATTCTAAGTTCACCTGAGGTTGGAGTTAGTAAGCTCATTAAAATATCTAATAATGTGCTTTTTCCACTACCAGTTTCCCCAATAAAACCAATGATTTCTCCTTTTTTAAAAATTAGATTTATATTTTTTAAAATTAAAGGTGAGTCTTCTGTATGTCTAAAGCTTAAATCTTTAAAAGCAATTGTTCTATTAAATTGTATTTTTTGTTCGGTATTATCATTTAGATTGTATGCGAGAGGTCGATTTAGTAAATTTAAGACATCATGAAATGAAGACTGTGAACCTTTGATTGTAGCATAAGAATAATATGCTGTTTGCATAACAGGAAACAATTTTTGCGCAGAAATTGCGAGTGCTCCTAATATAGGAATTGCCCCTATTATACCTTTTCCTTGAGAAGTTAAGACATATGCTAGAATTGTAATTAAAATCATTCCTACTGCTTCCATTATATAACGAGGACTATTCGCAATAAAAACATTTTGTCCTGATGCTGATCTAAATTTAAAGTCAGCATCTTTAAATATTTTACAATAAAATTCTTGTGTTCCATCAATTATAACATCGCGAATTCCACCTAATCCTTCTTGTAAAGATTTGATCATCTCAGTTGATTTAAAGGCTATTAATTGACTATTTTTTGTTAAAGATTTTTTAACAAAATATGCAACTAGCAAATATAATAGTCCAAAAGTGGCAATTGTTATTAAAGATAACGAAGGATCAATAAATATTAGAATACCAAAAATACTTAGCATCATAATTGTAGAGCTAATAATGGTAAGTATTGGCATTAAAATCTTACCTACAATAGAATTAGTTTTAGTGATTATGCCATCGATTACTTCACTGCTATTATTCGATACATGGGTTGAATATTCTTGATACAAAGTTCGTCTATATATATTAACACTTAAATCACCTCCTGTAGCAAAAGAAAATTTTGTTGTCACATATAATAAAAACAATCGTACTATTGCCGAAAGTATTGTAGCTGCTATAAATATAAGTGTTAAAGGCAATATTAATTGACTAGATTCAGAAATATTCAAAAATATTATAAGAGGTTGAAGATATTGATTTTCAAAGAATTGGTCTGGAGATGTTAATACACTTAAAAATGGTACTATTGAACCGATACTGATAATCTCCATTATTGGAGCAATTACCATTAAAACTAACAACATCCAAAATTGTTTTTTTCTCCGCCTAGATAAATGAGACCAAAGTTCTTTTAACATCGTAAGGGTTGACTTGTTCATTAATCAAATAAGTCTTTTGCATTTGCTAAAGATGGATGAGTTTTATCTTTGTCTGAAAATTGCAAGTCTTCACTTGAAAATTGCCAGTCAATTTTAAGTTTTTTATCATTGAAAGCTATCCCTCTATCATATTTAGGTGCGTAATAATTATCTACTTTGTATGTTAGAATTGCACTATTACTTAAAACAACAAACCCATGAGCAAATCCTTTTGGTACAAAAAGTTGACGTTTATTATTTTCTGTAAGTTCTATAGATACATGATCGCCAAAGCTTGGGCTAGATTTACGTATATCAACAGCTACATCTAACACTCTGCCTTTAATTACACTTAAAAGTTTAGCTTGAGCAAATGGCTCTATCTGATAATGAAGTCCTCTTAGTGTTCCTTTGGAAGATTTAGACTCGTTTTCTTGTTTAAAATCAACTTTATATCCTATTGTTTTTTCAAGTAAATCCTGTCTAAAAGTTTCTACAAAATATCCTCTGCTGTCATTTATTATATTGGGTTCAATTAATATTACGTCATTAATCGACTGTGAAGTAAATTTCACTTTATCTCCTTAGTAAGAGTCATTAGATACTGTCCATAACTATTTTTAATTAAAGGAGAAGCTAACTTAGTCAGTTGCTCTTTATCAATATATCCTTGCTCGAAGGATATCTCTTCAATACATGCAACTTTCAAACCTTGTCTTCTTTCAACTGTTTCTATAAAAGCTGACGCTTCTAATAAATCTTCATGAGTACCTGTATCCAGCCAAGCATATCCTCTTCCCATAAGTTCAACTTCAAGACGATTTTCAACTAAATATAATTTATTAACTGAGGTAATTTCTAATTCTCCTCGATTAGACGGTTTAACTTCACCAGCTTTTTTTATTACATCATTAGGATAAAAGTAAAGACCTGTTACTGCATAGTTACTTTTTGGTGACATGGGCTTTTCTTCAATATCTAGTACTTTACTATTTTTATCAAAATTAACGACACCATATCTCTCAGGAGTATCTACGTGATAAGCAAATATAGTTGCCAATTTTTTTTCTTTTACTTTTGACACAGCATTCATCAACATTTTTGTCATTCCTTGTCCATAAAAAATATTATCTCCTAAAATTAAACAAACATCGTCATTAGAAATAAAATTTTTTCCTAAAATAAATGCTTGAGCCAAACCATCTGGTGAAGGTTGAACTAAATATTCAAACTTCATACCGATATCAGAACCATTTCCAAGAAGATGTTTAAATCTTGGTAGATCTTGTTCAGTTGATATAATGAGAATCTCTCTAATACCAGCAAGCATTAAAATTGACAGAGGATAATAAATCATTGGTTTATCGTAAATAGGCATCAGTTGTTTAGATATAACCCGTGTTAACGGATAGAGCCTTGTGCCTGAACCACCTGCTAATATAATCCCCTTCATTTTTTAATAACTCCTAACCTTTCTCCATGATAACTTCCATCTTTTACATGTCCACACCAGATTTTATTATTTAAATACCATTCAACAGTCTTCTTAATACCAGTTTCAAAAGTTTCACTTGGTAACCACTTTAGTTCATTAGCTATTTTATTAGCATTTATAGCGTATCTAACATCATGTCCAATTCTATCTTCAACAAATGTAATCAATTTTTCATATTTATTTATTCCTTCAATCTTACATGGGGCTAATTCATCTAGAATATTACAAATAGTTTTTACTACATCAATATTTTGTAACTCGTTATGACCGCCTATGTTATATGTTTCGCTAACCTTGCCATTGAGAGCAACATGAAGTAACGCTCTAGCATGGTCATCGACATATAACCAATCTCGAATTTGTTTTCCATCGCCGTAAATAGGTAAATTTTTGCCCTCTAAAGCGTTAAGAATTATTAATGGTATAAGTTTTTCTGGAAACTGGTAAGGACCATAGTTATTTGAGCAATTTGTAATTAATGTTGGTAATTTAAAAGTACGATTCCACGCTCGCACAAGATGGTCAGAACTTGCTTTCGATGCTGAGTAAGGAGAACTTGGTGCATAAGGAGTTTTTTCGGTAAACAAATCATTTGTTCCATTTAAATCTCCAAAAACTTCATCAGTTGATACATGAAGAAACCTGAAGTTATTTTTTTTATTTCTATCTAAATTATTCCAATATTTTAAAACTTTTTCGAGCAATACGTAAGTACCAATAATATTAGTTTTTATAAATTCACCTGGACCATCAATAGATCTATCAACATGGGACTCGGCTGCAAGATGAATAACAATTTCAGGTTCATGTTCATTTAACACTCTACTGACCTCAGTTATGTTGCAAATATCAACATGCTCAAAAGTGTATTTGGAGTCATTTTCAACTAAAGTTAAAGACTGTAAATTTCCTGCATAAGTAAGTTTATCAATATTTACCACTCTATGGTTTGTTGTTTTAATAATATGACGGATAAGAGCTGAGCCAATAAAACCTGCTCCACCAGTTATAAGAAATTTTTTACTAACCATTATAATTTTTTATATATTACAAAAGTATTAATCTCAAATTATCGGCAAAAGTATGGTTTATTTAAGGTAAACTTTTAATAAATTTATCTAAATAACATTTTAATTTAAGATTTTATAAATATTTTCTTTTTAAAATTTGAAACAAATCTTCTGATAAATGCAGCTGCTACACCTAAAAAAACAGCAAACATAATTGAAAATAGTCCATAAAAAAAAGGCATATCTTTTGAAAAATCTAGAATAAATAAAGAGAAAAAATTTAATTCTGAAGT
>MDSV01033383.1_pt1 | contig 30605 bp, 16 predicted proteins | sample 810851 | NCBI WGS metagenome assembly MDSV01 (sample SAMN05326640, study PRJNA326480) | marine metagenome | isolation source: seawater | place: Atlantic Ocean: North East | collected 2012 | reverse complement strand
TCTAAGGGTAAGCTCAATGTAAATAACACAGAAGCTACCACCAGAAGAGTGATTCTTATTGGCTCACCAATACTTGGTATTCCTCCTACGTCTGCAATTGTTGTCTGGGAAGGTCAAGGATATATAGCTCCACAGCCAACCGTTGTTGCTAATTTTGGTGCTGTGAAAAAAGATGGAGTTATAGAAAATAGCCGCTCTACCGTCAGGACAAAAAATGGCAAGATAAGATTCTGGAAAATATGTACAGATAGTTATTGCTTGCCTGTCCCCGTCGCTTTGACAGCAGCTATAAAAATAAAAGGTAATATAAATAACACTTATACAGATAAGATAGGTGGGTATACTAGAGAAATAAATAAGCTTGATAACTTCGCAGCAACTCAAAAGTTCTACCCAATAGAAGACATTGTAACTACAAAGAACAATGTTAGTTTTGTTAATAAAGATTTGTCTGTCAGTGGATTATATACAAGCGTAGACGAAGGTTTATTTGTTGGTAATTATACTCAGCGTGGTAAAACAAGTTTAAGAATTAATGATGAGTATGGTACTTATATTACTCCCTCTTCTATATATTCTGAAGGTAATTTTACTTATAAATGTGAATTAACTCCACCAGCTATTAAGCCTATAGAAAACTTTTTGTTTATTAGAGCAGCAGCTCCAATGGCAGTTTTTGAATCAGACCTTGCTCCAGAGTTTAGAATACATAATATAAGATGGGAAGATCCCTCTGGAAATTTAATTACTAAGTATAAAGATATTATTGTCAGAGGTGACGGTGACTTTGAAGAAGAAAATGAACATTACAATTTTGCAACATATGTAACAGAGCCAGAATATAATAATGCAAGCAGGCATAATTGGGACGAACTCGTTCCTGTCTTTGGAGAAAACAGTGGATACACTTTGAATATGGACTTCAAAGCAACCTGTTTCCACGACCCATTCACAAGAGGTTTTAATAAAAAGTCTTATGAAAATCAGTGTGAACTTTATGTACTGGGGACTAGTAATGACTATTTAGCTGTTGACGGCGCTCCATTGTCCACTCAAAATTATGGGTTTGAATTTACTCCAAATGCTTCAATTAGAATTTCCAATATTGAAATTGCAGCAAGCGGTTCAGTTGAAGGTTTGTTGGCAGAAAATTACGCCATGCTTCACGCAGAGTCAGTCAAGGAAGGCTTGTCATTAGAACGAAAGATATATCCTTCCAAGGTTTTGCCAAGTGACTTTAGTAATGGTATACATCCAGAAGTAAATACTGTCTGGAAGTCTTCTGCCCATAATGGAAAAATTTATTACAATAATGTAAAGGAAGACTTGGAAGGCATCAGTAGATCACTAAATGATTTCGTTACGTTTAGATCTATTGAGCTTGTTTCAACTACACCAATCGCAGATTCTGGTAAGCTTCATCTAAAATATTCTCACCAGCCTGCACTAAAAATAAAACAAGTATCAGGTGGAGCATTTAGCATAGGTACTTTGAGATTAGACAGCAATCTGGATCTTGCTAAATCTACAATTGAAAGAAATGAAGAAGAGTATTACGAAGTAGAATCTATAGAGTTGAAGTTGGTTGCTAAGAAAGCTTCGTCTTCTACTAGAGATTTTGCATTAGACATAGTTGGTTATTGTGATGACGGGTTGTTTAATGTGACATCTGCGGTTGGTGGATTTTTACAAAACTCTACGTCTGGATTGGGTACGGTTCCTGTTGCTTCTGGGTTTGACAACTCAAATTACTTAACAAGATCTTCTGAGGCGATCTCTTCTAGAGATGAGTATTTTGAAAATAGAAAAGTTGTAGACAACCTTGGAGGAGACCACTATTTAATTACAGAATCTTTGTTTAAGCTCAGTGAAAATGAGTATGGTGAAGAAGTCAGAACTCCTTCTATGGTTAACAGTACTGAGTTTGATGAATACATAGTTCCACTGCAAGTTTTTCCAAAAGAGCATGAACTTGGCTATCCTGAATCATTTAAGATATCACCATACTTTGAAGCTTTACATTTAGATATCTATCCACTACCAGTTGGTGCTGTAATAGCAAGAGCAGAACTTATAGTAAAATACAAACCTTCTGCTGGTATGCATCTGCACACTTTTGGTTATGGCAACGTAGAACTATCCAGAAGATCTAACAATTTGTTCACAGCAGCTATGGGCGAAAGAGATCACAAATTAAATGCAGTTGTGGGATCAAAACCTTTGTCACTTATTGAGAATATCCCACACGGTTTCACGACCCCAGAAACAATTAAAACTAATTACTCTAAGAGATGGAGAGGTGTAGATGGGGTATCAAGATCAGGCCCATTCAATCCTCCCGCCTTTGACGAAAGCTTTTATAACCCACAATTGGAAAAGCCGTTCCTAAATGGGTACTACACGTTTAGAAGCACTGATGGTAATAACATATATCCTGACGATGGATCTACCGTAGGAACTGGTATTTTCAGCGCATTACTTTCTAGTAATATAATTAATAGTGTAGGTATGAGGTTTAGAACTGACCACCTGTTTGCTTCTCAAGAGAGATCGTATACTACTATTGATTGGACATCTACTGGTCATGAGCTATACGGACAGATCACTGACTCGTTTGAAAACGCAGTAAGAGTTAAACAATCTAATGGTAATATAAACTTTGGGAATGTCGCTTGTTCAGGAGGCTTCTCTGTATTTGCTAGATTTTCTCCAGATGTTGATGTAAGCGGTGTTGATTATAATTTATTTAACAGCGGTGTTATTGTCTCAAAGTGGGACGCAGGGAAAGATCTAGAACTTGCCATTGGATACAAAGATGGTCGTATCACAGGATACGCCAGAGATGTTCATGGTAATAATATTGAAGTTCAGGATACACTTACATACACAGATTATCAATACCCAATACCTGTACTCCTAACTTATAATGATAATAACTCTCAATCATTAAGATTGTATACAGATAATGAAATTATAAATAGCGGAAGTTTTGATATCTTAAGAAGTTCCTCGTCGCCGTTTGTTATGGCTAGCGGAGACAGCGATCTAGTATTTGGTCACTCTTATGGCTCTGGCGTTGGCATAAACGCATTTATTACAGATATAGGAATTTCGCAAGACAACACCTATGGAGCCATACTCGTTAGCGGCAGCGTTGCAGATGCTTCCAAACAACAAACTACTGCTGAAAGATTCTTTGATTCCTTCAGGTCTAAATTCTGGAACGATGGAGAATCTTACACAAATGACAGATATAGGTTATGGGATTTTGTTGATGAAGATTCCAACAAGTGGCACATCGGCGCATTTAAATATTGCGAGTTTGGACCAGATTATGATACATTAACGAAGAAAATTGGAAACGATTATATAGTTCATAATTTCAAGACAGATGGGGGCAGTTACGAAGGTGACACCCAACTCTCTCTTCCAAATGATGTTGTCACTTCTGGTCTAGCATATCACACGCAGCTTGAAAACGACATGTTTAGAATGCATCTATCAGATGTTACAGATAAATTTGTTGCTGTAGCTCCAAGGCTTTCAAAAGCTTTACCCACAAGTTACAATCCAGCTAAAGAGGCTCTTGTTGTAGATACAGTTGTTGAACATGAAACCACTGACGACATCGTATGGCCCGATGGAAAAATTGGACCAAGACTTATTGTTAGTTTGTATACCAAAACTAAAGAGACAGATTTGTTTGAAAGTACAAACTGGGGTCTACTAAATAGAGACATACACTACATTGGGCCTAGAGATTGTTGGCAAAAACTCAATAGTCAATTTACTTTAGAAAGTATTCGAGATACTGAAACAGAACCTTGGGCTAATTTCAGCAGAAGTCAGCTTATTAAAGAGAGAGGGCATTATTACAAAAACCACGATGTTAATGATATGTTTGTCCAGTATGACTTAGCATATCCTTCTGGTTCTTATGATTCTACTATTAGAATTCATTCTTCTCACGTAAGGATAGAAGATGCTCTTCACATGAAGGACGTTGCCTACGCTGATGACTTCAATCTTTCAGTAAGTGGTGAGTCTATAGCATTTGGCAAAGTGGATCTACATATGCCTTATGTTAAAGATACTATTACCACTCCATCTAGCGGGCTTAGTTTATATTGTTCTGGTCTAGATTGGTTATCTATAGATTCCAGCGGTGTTGGTTACTTTGGTCCACCTCTATTTACTAGTGGAACTTACAGAACAGATGTTCAAGATTACACAGCTCCTGAACCATATGCTCCGTTATATTTCCATTCAGTAACTGGCATCAAGGTAGAACCACCACATCAATTTAATTTGTTTACTTCTACTGTTCCGGGTTGGTTAAGATCTAGTCGCGGATCAAACAATTTCTCTACTATGCCAACCGATATGCTTTCAGAAGCTAACACTTTTGGCTCTAGCTCTGACCCAGTTTTGTTTGGATCATCTAACGATGTAGAGACAGATCCTCTTGGTAGTAATGTAAATTTATTAATAAATTTTGAAGATGCTAATATTCCAACAAAAGATCTTAGTGGCAAGTTTAATGATGCTAGTCATCACAATAGTCTTTGGGGAGATACTAGATCTTATTCAAGAGTTTTACCAACTGACAATGTATACCGCAACTTTGGTAGACGTTCGCTAAAAATATATGATCAATCTGTGTCTACTTATGGCACTCCTACTCCAAGAACATTTTATGGAGCAGACTTTAGAACTTTAGCTTTAGATCCAAAAGTTTGGACTTCTACATGGACTTTAGAATTCTTCTTGCGGATAACAGACCCATCACTTGAGACAGGGAGTAACAAGTTAGAGTATTTCACTGCAAATATTTTTGGGAAGAATGTAACTCAGACCGGGAGTAACGATCTATACGCAGCTCCTCAGAAATCAGAGTCGAGAACGCGATGGTATAAATTAAGAGATGGAGAAGGTTATAGTACAGGATACAGAGCTAGTTCTTCAGATGGTACACCCGTAGGCTACAACACCATAGAAGCTGGAATGAGTTTTGGTGTTCACACCAACGTTACAAATGATAGTCAATACAGTCAGATGCATGGTCCTTGGTTGCCACATCATACTCACAGTATTTCTCTTGAATATTTGAGTGCTATACCAGAAGGCGTTATAAGAAAAGATCAAGATTTTTCCAACGATTATACGGAGGAAACATGTCGTGCTTATAGTATAACAGCCCCTATCACTCCTGATTATGATAATTGGAATCACGTATCACTTTCAGCTATTGATGATAAAATTTATATAATATTTAATGGAGTTATTGTTGGCGAAGCAGATTATTTTGGATGGCCTGATATAGAAAGTTTAGTAGAGTCAAACTTCTTACTGAGTCAAATTAGCGAAAGAGAATATAGAACATTATATCCTGAGCTGACTCTTCACTCTGATGCTATTTCTAAAGCCGATAATTCCACCCACAATGGAAGTGAAACTTATGCTTACTACTTAGATGATTTAAGACTTACTCTTGGTCGTTCCAGAGTTTCAGTAACTAATGATGTTGCTACTCCATCCATACAGGGTCAGAAGCTTATTCCAGCTCCACCAGAAGATGTTAGTCCGGCATTTTATAACCTTCCAGATCCTACAGTTAGCGCTCCCGTTGTAACTACTGTACCACCTCCACCTCCACCTATTTACACGGAAGAAACAGCTGCCACCCTGTTCTTATTCAATGATCAGAAGTTCACATTCCCCTACTCAGAAGAGGAAATGAGAATTTTTCTTAGAGGTATTGATCAGTTTGGAAATGAAAGAACGTTACTTACAAACCCAGACCCATTCCGTCTTTATGTAAACTCTGTAGGTAGAGGTTTAGTATCTAGTGGTGGACAAGCTGGTGGAGTTAACAGGAGAGGAAGAAGCAGAACAACTGATTTTAATTTGTTCGTAGCCGTAGATAGAACAGAATCGGAAAGTGGCGGTAAGATTGCTGACACTGATTTCAATCTTTATGTAGACGGTTATGATCCTAACATTGTTACTGTTAGTGGAGACATGTCTCTACACACATTAAATGTTAGCTTACTTACTTGGCAAAATTACTTACAATCATTCGTTTGGGATGGTCAAAATAACGGAACTGAAATAGTAATAACAGATAATGACTTACTTTCCCTAGACGCTGACGATGAAATACGAGGCGTTGTTACGATGTGTCACGCAGATTGTGACAATGATGGAACCTGTAATGAAGTAGATATTGTTACTCATGACACTTTATGGTTCTCACAAGGGTGTGTAGACGGTGGAGTGATTAGACCAAAGAGTGTTTACACTAATCCAAATGTAACTGCATACAACACAGTAGAAACAGGTTATGATAATAATTATTATGGTGTTAGGAAGTTCCAGAACTTGATTCCGGGTTCTCCTTACAATATTAGAATTACTGCAAAAACTGGTGAAGCAGGAATACTAGAAGTTCCAAAAGAAATAGCAGAGTGGGGATATGGAACAAGCGATGAAGTTGATTACTCAGGAATTAAAATTGTACCCCCAGATACATTAAGAGACATTAAAGATAACTTTGGTTATTCCGTAGATGTTATGGATGACTTAATGGCTATTGGTGTTCCTAATTATGACTTAGTAGAACATGATGGCACTGTTGTAACAAACGCTGGTGGTGTCTTCTTATACAGAAGAGATCCTGCTCCTTCTGGGGAAGATTGGACTAATCAACCCGATCAAGCCAGCTGGTCTTTGGAATCTCAACTAACTTTACCTACTGGTTATTTAGTAGACACGTATGAACTGATTCCAACACTAATTCAACAAGGAAATCCACCTAGATATCTTGGAACTGGTTATAAGAAAAAGTGGTCAGTTGGTCAGCTTGGCAGAGAGTTAGGACATTCCGTATCTATAGGTAAGTACAAAGATCAGGAAATAGTTGTTGCTGGAGCGCCGGGGGCTAAATGGAATAGAACGTTTGAAGAAGCTGAACCACAACCAGTAAGCATAACTTTGTTTGTATTTACTGATGAATTTATTCCTGTAAGTCCATTTCCTTACGTTCCGTCTGGGCGCAGAAGAAGCCTTACTCCTGACGATTTACTTCCACTCATAGAAGATAAAGATCTTATATTTAGATACTTCTCCAATCCACCAATTAAGTTTGATGTAAAAATTATAATATGTGAAGGAATATTAGGAACAGACATACCTGCTGGTCCAACTTGGGAAGATTGTCCGATTCCTGATCCAGAGTTTGTAGTTGTAAAACAAGTCCACAGAGTTGCTGGAACTACAGAATCTGAGAGAGACGCTGCTAACCAGCAGTTGTTCTCAGATCTTCAAGATATATACAATGAGTTATATCCTCAAGATGCTACTAAACAAAACGGTGGACAGCCAGCAATTATGACTTATTATGTAGACACTTCTTTGTCGTTTGGAAGTAGAGCAGTTGGGTCTACTAGCAATGATGGTTTAGAAGGAAATGGTGGTCTTGAAAGATTTATAGAATGGTCTAAAGATCAAGCTTACAATAATGGATTAGTTGATAACCTTGGGAATCCATCTAGACCTTCTGTAGAAGTTACTGTTGGTCATCAAATTATAGGAAATGACGATGAGGGGGTAAAAGGAGATACAGAAAGTTGGTATGGTCAATCTAATTATATCTTAAACAGAGCTTTAGATGTTGATAGATTAATATCAACTCAAGACTATAAACTGTTTGCTACTGAAGGGTTTGGAACTTTTAATACAGAAACGCCCGGATTTAATATTGCTCCTCCTAGTGGTGGTGCTGTATTTGTGTTTGGTAAATACGACGACGATGATTGGAAAGTTATACAAAGGATAGATTCTCCAACTACAACTAATGATACTCATATTGATAGATTTGGTCATGATGTTGCTATTAGTGATCAAGGAAATTCAATCATAGTTGGATCTCCTTATATGTCTTCGCACGTAAGAATATATGAAAGAGGTTTTGGTTACGAGTACGGAAATTCTTTTGAGTCGTACTTTATTGATTGGATTGAACGCAGAGACATAAACGACCACCTTGAATTGAGAGAAGCAAAAACATCGTTCTTAACTAAGATGACTTTTTCAATCAGTGCTAAAGATTCAATTAAGTTTGCTAAAGAAGTTTATGATAATTTGTCTCCTAGTGGTCAGTATACTTTTAGAACAGAATATAACCGTATCTATTATGGTTATTCTATGGTTAAAGAAATTACTGCTCAATCAATAAACCCACCTCATACATGGTCTTGGTTAACAAGCAAGTATCACGCTAATCCAAGGTTGGGATACAGTGTGGACATTAATGAAGACGGAACTCTTGTTGCTATAGGTTCTCCAACAGATGGCTTGGGACCAACAGATGATGGTATACTTTGGTATAAACCCGGACGTAAACAGTATGACCCAATACAGTGGTTCTCTAAAGTTAATTCTGGTGCTGTTAGAGTTCTTCAAGCTAGAAGATATTATTCTCATAATAAAGTTATGCAGTATGGTGCTTGGGGTAACTTAAATAAAACAATAGAATTATCTAAGTATATGAAAGCAAATGATGCAGATGCTTCTCAGGCTGATTCCGCTATTGGAAAATACTTCAATCATTTTGAAACTATATATTCAAACATGTCTAATTCAGCTGGACAAATACAGTATATAGAGAGTGGTTTTGAAGACCCAGAAATTCCTCAAGACGTTGGGCTGTTATTTATAATTACTCCAGAAATAGATAGACTTAGTAAAGAATACATTGATAATATCAAAAACTGGTTAGCTCTAGGCGACAGACACCTTGTTTTAGTTGGAGACGATCCTGTTTGGGAAAGTGACGAGAATGGTAACGGAAACGCATACTATAATAGCAATTCGATTCTTAATAGATTGTTAACTAATCTAGATTCTAGAATGAGATTGCATCCCGCAGCTAATAGATATGAGTCTATGGTAGATCAAGATACGGGACTTTATTATAACAATATACCATCATTCGTCCCTACTAATACAACTCATACATATGTTTATGGCGGTAACATTAGAGGCTCTGGTGTTGCTGATATTAGATTGCACGACGAAGGAGTTTATAGAGCTTATAGTTGCGAAAAACCGAAAGAAGATACTATACTTCAAGGTCTTGATGGTATAGCTTCACTAATTGCAGCTGGTAAGAAGCAAACTTATTTTGAACTTCACAGCAGATGTAACCATGTCATCAAGCATGAAGGAGACCTTAGAGCAGAGTGGACAGATCAGTGCTTTGATTGTCGTCAGAATAAAGTTAATTTCAAAGTTAACCTTGCTTTAGTTTATGGTACTCATAATCTTCCAGAGACTTATGGTTGTGGTTGCTGTGATGGTGGTATACCTTGCCCAGAATACCCAAAGAAAAATTATGAACCTATTCCTATTTTAGCAGCAGCAGAAAAGAAAATTGTTACAACTGTTATACCGGCTACTGGACCTAGTTATAGAAAAGAACAATTTATCTCAGGATATGAAACAGTAGTAGATTTTCCAGAATTTGACAATAATAATGTATCTCAAGAAATAGAATTTGCTTGGACGCACGACAGCGGTAATTATACATACTTGAATTATAATGAATTTGGAACAGAATCTAATAGTCTATTCTTTGATAAAGATAATCCAATTTTAGAACAGAATAATAAAAATGCTGTTCTAATGGCTAAAGCTGAAATTTTAGAACAGTCTGAAGATTATAAAATTAAAATGCAAGACACTTTCCCTGTATGCGTTGAAGAAGAAGTAGGTACTAACAAATCGAAAATCGTTGTTATGATGACAACGCAGCTAGAATCTCAAAGAGCCATGAATGCTGGAACGGATAGAAATGTTCTATTCTATATGAATCTCTTAGATAAGAATCAAAACGGTGAGACAAGAGTAGCACAGCTGGGCGGTTGGACAGGCAGAACATCGTTTATAGATGCTTATGATAAGTCCGTTCTTGCTAGTACATTTAAGTGGGTATTAAATTATGACGTTTTTGAAAATGTTCAAATGTCCCAAATCAATCAAACAGCTTCTCAGTTTGATGTACTGTGGATTGCGAATGCTAAAAATGTACCTTCAGACGCAGAAGCTAGTCAAATTAGAACATGGTTAGCTGGTGGAGAACATAGAAAATTAGTAATAACCGTAGGAGTTGAAGCAGATTCTAATGATTGGGAAGATGGATCAGGGGATGACGATAGCTCCACTGTCCCCACAGATATACAAAACAGAACAAACATATTAGAACAAATGCTTACTAAGTTTGAGTCAAGGATTAAGCCGTTATATATTGAAGGTAAACATAAGTATGCAGATTTATCAGATGTTGGCTTTCCAAACCTTCCGTTCGAGCGACCTGTTGGTGGCAGAAGCGGTGGTATGAGCGAAGGTTTTTTGGTAGATAAGTTTAACACTGATTTTATAACAGGTAAACGTGGAGCTTTCTCAAACCTCGGTGCTATTGGGCAATCTGTAAGCGTAGAAAACAATACTGTTAATATAGGAAACTTAATTGCACTGGATGCTACTTTTAATACTTCACCTTTGTTATACTTCGATATTCCCATCCTTGATAAAAGAACTGTTGATACTGGAACACCATTCATGAGAACGGGTTTTGCAAGAGTTGATTTTCCAGTAGAGCCTGAAGAACGTTACAGATTCTATGCAACATTTGCTTCTGAACGAAAATCTGAAGACAGGGTTCTTGGTTTCTATATAACTGATATTAATACCGATGCTTATACCGTGGAAAAATCAGCTGGAATTATTGATTTACGAGAATTACTAAATCCATTGATTTACGGAGAGGATGAGGTTGGAGTGACGGCAAGAATTCCGAGAGGATGGGAGATGGGTGCTGCAAGGCAAGCTCCTGATGAAAATGGTTATGATCTTCATGCAAACGGTGACGGTGCGTGGGGCGTACAAAATTATTCGGGAAGTCCTTACACTTATCATGTAGACTTTACAGTTCCAACTGGAGTTTCTGGAATATCAGTATACATACAAGGTGATTATTATGGCTCTGAAGTATTAGATCCAGAACAGATACATACACAAAGATTGATAGCTGTTTCGGGTTCTAAAATTGGCACTAAGATAAACACTTACAATGTGCCAGTATATTCATATAGAGATGTTTTAGTATCTGAGGGTACGCCAGAAAAGATTATTACCAACGAAGTTATAAATGAAATAAGTTCTGATAGTTCTAAGTATTGCCCAACCGATTTTTGTAGAAGCGAAAAAGGTTATGGCACTCCGGGGCCACTAATTCATGATGGTCCAGTTACAATCGCTCAAGAAATATACCATCAAGCACCTTTCCTCACTGGTGCTGATAGGTCTAGGATTACTTTAATTAGTGATGCTAGCTTGATACAGGGTCAAAACATTACTATACAAAACGAAGAAAATAATATCAATGGGGAAGTAGTATCACTTATACGTAGTCTGTATCCAACCGTCTATGCTTCCGATGAATATTACAGTGATGATGGTGAAAGCACGTTGCAATACGAAAGTATGTTGAAGCTAGTGTCTCCAGAAGTTACTAGTCCAGCAAGATTAATGAGTTCTGAGATTAATGCTGGATTTAATAATTTGTTTGGCGGTTACACTCAGACTACAGTGAAAGATCCAAGCACTCACTTTGGTGAAGAAACAGATAATGGTTATCCATCAAGAGATTGGCTATTACCTTTGGAGCCAGCTATTTCCAACGCTCCAAGTCATCAAACGCCAAAAAGCCCAATGCCTCCTATTACAGATGAAGCTGTAAAGGCAGCTAGAGAAGGTAAAATAGCTGGGTTTTCTGGAATAATGGTTTCTATGGGAAGTTGGTGTAGGTTTAAGACCGATATTAATGGCGTAACGTATGAGGATAATGGTTATGGAGAGGGTGCTAATTCTTTAATGAAGGCATTTGAGTATGACTTCTTAGACTTACATGAAATGTCTCCTCACATGTCTGGATATCCCGGTGATTTATTTGGTTATAAGGTAAAGATACATAAAGGTGAAATATATGTTTCTTCTCCATTCGCCGCATTCTCTGGTCAGGATATTACAAGTATTAATCAGATAATAACAAATAGTCCTAAGAGTCCTTTACTCAATGCTCAATTAGGTTTTGATGGCGGTGCTGGATCTGTATACAAATTTACAAGAGACTTCAATGGAGAAAGTAAAAATCTATCCATCCAAACAGCTTGGTCGCCTACCAAGAAATTTAGGCCAGACACACTAAGTGCTGGAGATCAGTTTGGAATGTCCTTTGACATTGACGGAGATGTAATTGCGATTTCAGCTCCAGCTCACGATGGAACCGCAAACATACAAGAGGTCACTGATGTAGAAAACTCTGGAGAATTTATTAGAAAAGAATTTAATAATCAATTTGACATACCAGAGATACAGAAAAACGATCTATCTTCTGGTGGATCAACAAACCAAGGCGCTGTTTACACATACGAAAACAAGATATCAGATTGGGGAAGCAAGTCTCAAGATTGGGTATTGATACAAAAACTAATACCTCAAGGATACAACGCTGTCAACGAAAATGATTTCTTTGGAAGATCTTTAGCCTTAGATAGACATGCTAGATCTGATCAAGACTATGCCCTAGTTGTTGGCTCTCCTGCTCACGATTATGGATCTGGCATTGCGTCTTCAGTATTATCATCCGGTGGAGCTGTTTACACATACGATGCGATGCTTAGAAGGCCAGCTCCTTCTTTCTCTCATCCTGACACCCATATAGCTGGTAGAATATATGGCAATATGGATGTTCAAGACTATGAAAAATATGTAGAATTTGACTTTAGCAACGGATCAGAATACGATAAGAACATATACCAAAACGGAGTTGTATTTGCTAGTCATGATGGAGAAATATTCATAGAGGCATCTGGTCGTGATTATAATCCAAAGGGATATGTTGTACATAGACCATTTATCGAAGAAATTCAAGGTGCATATTTATTCGGAACTTTCCAAGCTGGTTATGCTAGATTGTTTACCGAAGGTACAGCTCCTACAGCAAAGACTCAAATGAACCTGATTAAACCTTCCGGCATGGGAAATGTGTATAATGATATAGAACTAAGGCTAAATACATTTGGAGTTTTAGGAATATCAGATACCGATTCTACTAGCGATTTTAATTTTCCACTGCACGTTTCAGGAAGTCCAATTGGATCAATTAATAATTCTGGAGATCCTCTTGGACTGTTCGTTGAAGTAGTAGACTCAGGCGTAGATGAACTTAACTTATTCACTAAGGGGCATTTTCAGCCATCTTAAAATAAATAAAGGAAAATAGAATGTCAACTCCAGCAGTAGCATTTAATAATGGTCAGATATATAATCCAGTTCCTCTGGTTAGTATATCTAGCAATCCTGTGCAAAATAAAATAGCCAAGTTTCATGATAGCTATACTATTAATTTGGTTGGCACTATACTGGTTGGTGCTGGAGAAAAAGATACGGTAGTGAATGGTGGTACTTCGGGAACTGTTGAAGATGCTGGTGCGGGGAAGATACTGTCCATACAAAAACAAATTACAGAGTTATTACATAACTCAAATCAGTTAACAATTGGAAGCATGGTTTTTCAAGGATTAACTGTTCAGTCTATAGATTTTGAAGAAGGGATATATGTTAATACTTGTAGATATACTGTAACTCTAAATGCTGTTAAAAAGACCGGGGATTTAAACAATCATTTTGGCTATGTTGACGTTGAAGGACATTTAGCAGCCACTAAACTTGACACGTATGGTATTGAAGATTTTCAAGAAACTTATGAAATAAGTTCTGAAGAAGGTCAGGGTGTTACCAACGCAGCGGGAACAGCTGCATACGCAAGAATTGATACTATCACAAGAACTTCAACAGTAACTGCGAGGCAGAATCATACCACTACTTCTACTAGATATGCAGGCAGGTCTGCTTGGAGAAGGGCTGGAGATTATCTTAATGAATACATTGGGTCTAATGCTAAGATTTATAATGGCGTTGCTGACTTCATGGGTTTTGCTCAAACAGCTGCTTCTAATGAGTTTAGTGCAAACCATGCTAGAGTTATTTCTGTAGATAAATCTAATGGTAGTGTAACGTATACAGATACATTTACTTTAATCAAGGGCTTTACTACATCTATAGAAACTTATGAAATTAGTGGTGGAAGTTCTACAAGCTCTCCCTTTGTTACAGCTACTGTAAGTGGAACTATCAAAGGAATGTCGTACTGGGAGGGAACTGAGTGGGATACTAAGAGTGTAGACCAAAGTGATTCTCCGATATCTCTCGCTCAAGGAAAATGGTCTACTATATCTAACGCAGGAGCTTGTGGTCTAAGCTCCGAGGTATACAGAAGAGCTAATAGTGCTGTAAGTGTAACACTTAATGCAATACCCACATCTGTTAGTGTAACTGCTAACGAGATTACTGGCGAGGTAAGCTATAATGCAAGTTATGATAATAGACCTACACGCTATTTCCCCAACACCATATCTGAAAACATTACTATAAATGATACACACCCCGGAGATCAGTACGCCGTGGTTCCCGTCATAGGAAGCGCTAGCGGTCCTGTTCTGCAATTTACTTTTGGTAGAACTGAATACAGGAGATCTCTTTCCGTAGATTTACAATTTGATTTTAAAAATGTCGGTTATGGAGGGACGTTTGCTGGTAGTCCAAGCTCAACAGAGCCATATAAGTCCACGTTAAGGACATTAATAGATACATATAAACCTACGGGTTCTGGTGCGGGTACAGCTTTTTTAAACCCACCTTCTGAAAGTTGGAGTCCTATGGATGGAAGATATTCTCTTACATTAGAATGGGTGTACGGATGAGTGTTTTATTCGGAGCATTAAATAGTTATACTGTTAGTCCTTACCCAACTGAAAACGTTTTAACAAGGAGTAATAAATCTCAAATTGGTACAGTGAGATCATCAAAACCTTCATACTCTACCATATTAACATTAGACCTTAGATCAGACGTTTCAAATGGCGCTGGAGCAAACATACTTGATATAAAAACTCATGGTCAGGGTGGCAGATTTTTATGGAAGAATTTTAAAGACCTGTCTACTTCGTATAAAACTAAAAAAACAGATATATTTTTTAGTAGGTATATTCATTACATCTCAATGTCTTCTACATCATCTTTGCCGATTAGCGGATCTGAATCTACTGGTCCTTTAGACGAACAAACTGTAACTTTTAAAACTGTTCCATCCAAAAGAAACAAAAGAGACGTTTCCTCATATAATCCGTATGGTTAGGAATACTAAAAAGGAAGTATAATGGCTGAAGAAGAAAACACTCAACTGACATCTGTTTTTGCTCAAGATGCGTCTTACAGCAAAGCGGCTTTTGATATGGATCAACAGACCTTTCTGGGGGCTTCAATAAGGTCTTTTTCTGCAAATGCAGGATTTGGCGATACATCTTCTACTTTAAACGTTGAGCTTATTGCAGATTTAGGTAATATTGGAGATGGCACTATCAAAGGAGAGGGGCAAGATGTTTACCACGATGGTGAAGGAGACGAGTTCTCTCCACCTCCAGCTGGCAGTCCAGTTTTCTTTGCTATGGGAAAAAGATTTGCAACTACTGTAGATGTTTATAAGCACACACTAGACGTTTATTATAATACTAGTACTGCTAGTGATAGAGTTAAAAACCATTTTACTTTTGGGGGTATTTTACAATCTTTTGTAAGAACAAAATCTCCAGACGGGAATCCTTTTTATTCTGTAGCCCTTACTGACCCAAGAGAAATATTAGCAAATGTTAAGGTTGTTTTAAATAATTTTTCTAGCACAGTGATGGGACAAAGTAATGTACTAAACGTATTTGGGTTCCTAGAAAAAAACACATCAAAAACACCAGCAGATCTTGTTTCAGATAAGCGACTACGCAGGACGGGTCAGCTGTACAACACAGACGAGCTAGAAGTTACCGACGATGATATACTTGGGGCTGATGCTGATGGCGCTTCTGGTTTTAATATTGGCACACTAGAAGAAATATATGGTTTTAGATTTAATAAACTTAATTATACTAAACCTAGCAATTATGGTAGCGCTTCATTTAGTCCCAGATTATTTACCGGAACTGGTTTCTCTAGGAGAAATGAAAGAGGTATGCCATTCTTTAGAATTGCTCAAGGTATTAACGCATTACTTGGTCATTATGGTCAGCTGCCAAATGATTTGCAAGGTTTTGGCGGTAGTATTAAATTCAGAAATTTACATTATGCAATAGACCTAAGTGACGTTCCACTACTCCCTCCACTAAGATTTATAGATTATGATAGTATAAGTTTGTTAGATTTAATACAAGAGATTTGTGACGAATTAAATCACGAAATGCAAGTTGTTTTATTGCCAGCTCTTTCAGAACATCAGGGTACTCGTTTGGTAGGTAATTCTAGTGGAGTACCTGTGGCTGTAATTAAAGTAATTACACAAGATAGAAGCAATCCTTATAATCTTACGGCTATTCAACAGTTTATGGATTATTTAGAGACGCAAAATGTGCCAATAAAATCTAGCGATTTAGGATACGAAGTCAACAATAGCACTACGGATAAGTTTATTGTAGGAGCAAACGTAGTGCAGAACCATTATTTTAAACACGGTGGCGGCGAAAGATTACAGATTGACCAGCAAGCAACTTGGAAGCCACAGGCTAATTTAGGTAGAACTATTATTCCTTATTATGGACTTATAAACAATAGGGGGGTTACAATACCAGTTGGAGATGGTGACTTCCAACAAATTCTTCTTGATAGCACAGGGTTAGCCGCCAATGGTGTGGGCAAATACTACGTTGCTACAGAGATGGAAATGAGAGCAGCAATAAAAGATTATCAAACTTGGAGACAGTTTTTGTTATTCTATGAAAGTGTCTGGATGGAGCCTATGGCTGACGGAAATATTTTAAATGATTTTTCGTCCTCCTCTTTCTACGTAACAGTTCCAAGGTGCGCTATACCACCAATTAACAAAGAAGATGGTTTTAATAGTTTGATTGCTAAAAACCCATGCCACCCACCTTATGGATATCCCTTGTATTGGGGTAGGGCTAGTGCTATTGGCATTGCGACCAGCTCTGTGGTAAATTCTCAATCATTTAATGCTAGAGTTATAGATGTCGTTGGAAATGTGGTTGGATCAGAAGATGGTAGATCTCAAGTAAATATTGATGCAGCCTTAGAAAATTTACAAAAAATGGATGTTAGCTTTTTAACTCAGGAAGAAAAAGAGTTTTATCAAAAAATAAAAGATGCTTTAAAATCTGGCAACTTCACATTTCTGGAAGAGGCTAATGAGACTAGTATATCTTACCTAGCAAAATCTCAAGCTATGGGTAAAGCTGGATTGCAAAATGCTCAACGTGTTTACAATTTTGTTAGCTCAATAGCTAGAGATTGTCTTGGTAAAAAGTTTTTAGTGCGTATTCCACAAAATAAAGATCAGGATAGGAGAAGTGATTTTAGTAAACCTAGCTCTTACTGGGGTGGTGATTATACTTTTCCTTCTGAAAAATTAGTAGTAAATAAAGATCCTATTACAAATGACTATGTATTTAATTATACTCCAGAACCTTTGGGTGGATATCCTCCTTTCAATAACTTTGACGATACTTTTAAGATTCACATTTCCCCAAAAGATAAGAAGTGTATTACTGGAAGTAGTGGCAGAGTGTTGTGTTATGCTAGGTTTGATGAAAGTCAAAATTTAGATTTCAGTGGATTCTCTAAGGATACATTTACTCAAGAAGCCCAAAATGCTGATGGGATATATGAAACAGATATAACTGGTTTTGATAATACTAATTCTGATTACAATAGTTTAGGCAATTCTAATCCAAATCCATATCCTGCATCTGACAAAAAATCTACTGCCTTTGTTAAATGTACTTTAGATAATAAACTTTACATGCCTCCAGCGTTTACATCAGGATTAAGTAAAGCATATTACGGGGGATACTCAGCTAGAAGTTTAGAAAGAAGACCTTTGCAGTATGTAGATTCTGTAAGTGGACAAACAAAAAGTTATCAACCTTCTGACGCTTCCGTTTATTCCCCAACGACAGAGAGCCAAGGAACTATAGATAGTGTCAGCTATATGGATTTAGATTACCTACACGATTCAGCAGATGCAGAAGACGAAGCTAATACTCAATTTTATTTTAACACAAATTATGTGTATGCACTGATTACTTTGCCGTCTAGAGTTGCAGCAACAAAAAGCTCTGCGATGAAAAATTGCGAAGAGCATAGTTTGCAACCATTGAAGCATATAATGCAGTCTGATGTTGTGCCATTATTTACTAGTCCAGCGAAGGGTGAAACTGGATCGACTAAAAAATTAAATTATGGCGTGGAAGATGGCGCTCCTGACGATGTATTATCAAACGAGCATTTCGATAAAGCATTGTCTAAAAGTATGAGCAACTTGTCTTACAGTTTTCCTAATAAGATTAGGGTATTTTCCCCTTCTCCGGTTATACCAGATAGGACTGCTATACCACTAATGCACAAACAGTCTTATGGTCCTTGGCTAACTAACACTAACGACGATGGAGATATTGGTGGAAATGTTGAATTTGTAAAAGATGAGAGTTTAGCTCCTTGGAATTATGCTGGATATTCCAGATTAGGTGAAGCTGGCAGCACACTAGCCAGCCTTGGCTCTTCTTATCAGATAACCTCAGAACGAGGATCTGTTACGTTTGCTGGTGGTCCACAGGGTGGTTTTCAACTAGGTCAAGCGCTACAGGGAGAGGGCGGTCCTTTGATCACATCTATCAATGTGGATGTTAGTACAGCTGGGGTAACAACTGTTTATAAAATGGACTTATTCACAGCCTCGTTTGGAAAATTGCATAAATATAAACAAGAAAAAATTGGTAGAATTAGTAGAATTGCACAAAAAATAGAAGACGAAAGGAATGCTCTAGAAAGAAAAGATCTAGGTAAAAATTCTACAAACCAAAGTTATAAACAATTACAAGATGAAATTAGAAATAATACAATAGGTACTATAAAGGATCTTGTAAATGCAGAGAGTCAAGTAGCCTCTGTTCCCCCTAATAAATTCACTCTTACAGTTACCAAGAAAGACTCTAATACGGGTACAAATCAATATAGTTCTTCAGTTCTGGATGGAGAAGGAATGGAGCATGGTTTTAATAAATTAGGAAATTCTCCTGAAAATTTATCAAGACAGTACTATAATAGTGTACAGTGTTCTTTAGAAGATTTTAAATCACCAGCTTCATTAGAGCCACATGCTACTATGTCTAGTAAGGAAGCTACTAATATTAAGTCTAGGAGTAGTTTTTATTCAGATGAGGATGATTATACCTTGGAAGATATTACATATTGGAGGATATCGTGAGTTCTGGAAATATATTTTCAAAAAGTGTTGATAATCATGTATTTGTTTTTTACAAAAAAGCTCTTACAGACATGGGAGTTGGGGCATTTTCTATAGATGCTTTTGATGAGTTCAGGCAAACGGAGTTTGCTAAAAATATTCCAGCTAGTTCTCCAAGATCAACTAATCCCGTTACATACGGCGGTGGAGATCAACAAGGTCAATACACCTACTGGGATGGTAGTGAATACAAAAAGGGAGGAATTAGTGCTAATTCTCTCGTTAGTTTTATACGAAACCACGAAAATTATGACGATGATACTCACTCCTCTAACACTGGTGGTACTTTATTAGATATATTAAAAAGTGTTGGTGGTTGCGTAGATTTTGGAGATGTTAAATGTTTCTTCTACGACATTGGATCTCATAGCAACCGTAGGGTTCTAAGTGAAAAATCTGCACCATTAATTACGGACAATCCGAGAAGAAGCACTGGTGGGATGTATGCGTACCAGTTTACACAAGATCAAAAAAGAAAAGGTAATATAGGAACTTATGTAGATATAAGTAGTCCTAATATAGATAATACTGACTTAACTGTTACAGCTCCACTAAAAGTACATTATAATGAGAGTTTAGGTTGTTTTGAAAGCAATGCTCCAATTCTGGCAAGGCTGGTTACAGACGTAGACGCAGCAGCTGTAGATGATTTTAAGATAAATATTGATGATTTAAAAGATAAAGATAAAGGCTGGAATGACGAACAGTTTTATGCATCTAGTGGTGAATATTATAATTCGTCTTTTACAACTGGGTTGGCTGTACCTATGAGTCTTAAAGAGGGCAATCCAAATGCTTTCGGCCCCAACTTAATTAGTGTTGATGTTGATAACGATACAGATCGAAATCCTAAAAGGGTTGTAGAAGCAATTAGAGTTGTAAACAGAAGCGATATTAGTTTTAAAGAAGGGTTGTTAGTTCTTTGTAATCATATTGATGGGGAATGGATTATTCAAAAATTCTTAGAGAAGGAAGAGCTGCCAGCACAAGCAACTAGAAGATTAGGTCTAGGTAATTGGAGCTTCTGGATGTACGTAGCTAGTTCTGATGAATTTTTTAGAGACGGTTTGGGAGGAGATAGAGTAACGCCAGCAATGGCTCTTGAAAATATACTCGACAAATGGGACAATGGTACTAGCACTATGACATTTAATCCATATTGTCAACTTTCTAGTATGGATTTTGCTAGTACAGCATTCGGTGGTTTTAATAGTGCTTCATATGTGCATAGATGTAATATTGATGTATCTAATGATAGCTCTATTACTAACGCTAGTAGGTTAGATAATTTTGACACATTTGGTGTTTGGTGGGGAGCTTCTTTTCCAGATGGTTATCAAACTATGAATGGAAACTTTAATGTACCAGCAGACATTGGCATTTGTGGAGACTACGCTGATTCTAGCGTAAGCTGGACTTCACCAATTGAAAATACTCTTGAGATCGCATGGGCGTGTAACAATATGGGCGCTCTTAAGACAAAGCTACGAGCTATTGTTGATAGTAGAATTACAAGAGGTGCAATAGGAACATCAAGTACTGGAGAGGGAGATTATTCCAGCAGTGGTGATGATGAGGGAGATGGTGGCGGTGACACAGGCGGTGGCGGTGATGGAGAAGGTGGTGGCGGTGAAGAAGAATCGGCAACTACCAGCGGCTTTTATTCTTACTGGGTAGATTCTGCTAACGGGACTACGGGTAACTGGATTGGTGGTGGTAAGCAAGCTCCTAATACTCCTCCAGCACCTGATCCTGATAATAGCAGTAGCTCTAGCAGTAGCTCTAGCTCTAGTTCTAGTTCAAGTTCTAGTTCTAGTTCAAGTTCTAGTTCAAGCTCAAGCTCTTCAAGCTCTTCTAGTAGTAGCTCTAGCTCTTCTAGTTCTAGCTCAAGTTCAAGCTCTTCTAGCAGTAGTTCTAGCTCAAGCTCAAGTACAACAACGACAACAACAACAACAACAACAACTCTATTCCCAGTTCCACCAACAACTTTGCCAACTCTTCCACCTACTCCAACAGCAACATCGTTTACAACTGGAACAACCCCGGCTCCAATTTCACAGCCTACACAATCCACCCCTCACGCACCAGCTTCTACCCCTCCACCATAATATGAAAGGACAAAATAGTGGCAACAATATATCCAGCTTGGGCTGACGGAAGTGATTTTGGCACAACTAACAGTCAGTCTACAGGAAGACAATCTAGTTTTGATTTAGGTTATAGACCAGCTAATCCAAATAGAGTTAGTTTTATACCGATGGGTCCAGAATTCATTGGTTTATACGATGACAATGCTAGAGCTGCTAATATGAATACAAACTTTGATACTGTTCTTAAGTGTAGATTCTTTCAAGATCAGTCTCAAGTGCTAGCTGTTGATGGAAAATCTGGTGGTAATCCTAGTGCAACATTTGCAAGATCTGTTGGTGCTATAAATAGGAATGGTACTAATATGGATCTAGGTGAACCGTCTTCAGGACAAAATGTATATACTAACGCTGTCGATGGAGGCAAAGGGTTTAAGTATGATGTGTATTGTGACCACGAAGAAATATCTACACCTATGGGAGTGTGGGACGCTTTTTTAAATACTGGTTCTATAGCTGGAGATGGTAGTAATTGTGTAGGAATTATTGTTGCAAGAATTACAGTAACAGTTCCTGATGGTGGTCAAATTAATATTACTACTGATGAAAGTATAGGCATGGTTGGAAGGATTATTAGTTTTGGTTTTTCTCAATCTGTTGTTAGTGGTATAGGCTCAATGGGCTTAAGCATCGGAACAAATAATTACGTACAACCACAAACAAGATATTACGCCGCTTGGGGTTCTACAGAGAATGGACTGCATAGTTTTGGCACAACGGCTCTGCATACTATGGTTTGGGATGCTTGGCCTAACGAGTGTACACTAATGTTGGGACAATATTTTTGCCCATTACACCTCTTTCCAAATTTAGCAGGAACAAATTCTGATACATCCGAACCAGACAAATCTGTGGGTGACATAATTGATAACCAAAATGCTGACGATGTAGTGATGAAAACTAACACAAACCTTAGAGGACAATTAGTTACTGGTGGATACCAACACACTACTAAGTCTATTGGAGTTGGTGATGACTTTGAAATTCTACGTTCTGGAGCAGGATTTAAAGTAGGTGATATATTAAGTAGTCAAGAATATGGTATTGAGATGAAGGTTACATCAGTAGATGATGAAAATGGAGTAAGTGCAGCAACATATGTAGAGGAAGATGGTCAGAAAAAAAGAGGGTCACTAGACCCGAAGCAGTTGAGAGGAGACAGTGGCTTTCAACTTAATTTCAAGTCAGCCTCTGCTACCAAAAGTTGCAAGATAAAATGGATGAAAGGTATCGTATATAATGAAACAACGATACAGGGTCCAAAATTAAGGAGTTATCCTAAGCGTGTATCTATTAGAGCAGACGGAACTGTTGGAGCTAGAGAAGGGTCAAAAACAACAGCTTTGTCTCTCGACCAGAATAACGATGGGCCAAGACCCGGATCTTACGATGTATTTTTCTTTTTCCACAGTGATGCTGCGGTAAATCCTAGACAGTATGGATTTGGCAACCAAACAGCCGTAACACAGCCAATTCGACACATTACAGTCGATATTAACTGATTTTCGTGTATATATTACAGACAGCCCCACAATTATATAGGAGACTCTTAAAATGGCAGAGATCAAATTTTACGCTAATGTTGATGGCACAGAGTCAGACACATTAATAAATCATACCACTGGAAGTGGTCTGGGTTTTTACGGATCAGCTCATGGCATTTCCGTTGCGCTTAGTACTAGGCAGGATACTACTTTTGTTACTAATGCCAACGGTACTGCTGAAGGCACTGCTGTAAATAATACTAAGTTTGATGGTTCTAGAGGTGCTGCTCCGGGGTCTGTAATTTCCAATTTGACAAGTGATACAAAAACTCTAAATGAGTTGCCAGCATATGCAGCACCCCTGAATATTAGATTCACACACGACACACAAGTGATGACTAAGAATCCTAAATTGAGGATCTTTGATAGAAATAATATTAATAATCATGCTTCTGGTGTTACCACATATATCTATGATGTAAGAAATAGAAGTGGTAGTTTTGGTACGTCTAAAAAACTTACACACAGATCTACTAGCTGGAGTGCAGATCAATGGTTTATATTTGAAAAGGGTTATGCTAATTTTGAAGCCAACAAACTTAACGACAACCCACCATTAGAAGATATGCCTCTTACAGAATCTCCCGGCATGAGTGGGCTGAATACACTTGATAGTGACACTTCTCTAAATGGGGTTACAGGAGCTACTAATCAGGGTTCTACTCACAGGTCTCTACAACACGATTGGTATCTTGCTATGAGCGCAGAACCTACTGCCATTGGTAGCGCCGAAGATTATGCATTATACTTTAGTGTAGAGTATCTATAAAAAATAAAGGGGGCTTTTCAGCCCCCCTTAACTTTAGAACAGATAGAGTTTCCTTTTATCTATCATTCTAGAGTACCCTTCTTGGAGTTCCACTTCATCCAGCCGCCATCAGGTAGCCATGTGTCTCCATCTTTGCGCTTGGGGAATAGACCTCCACCCTTCTTCATAGAACCAAACGCAAGTTTAGCTCCACAATCTGCGCATCGAAGTTCAAAATATTCGTTTTCTTCTACAGTTCTTACTACGAACTTTAGATTTTCTGAACCACACTTACCACATTTACTTTCCTCAAAGACTTCTTGAAATCTTGAGATTTGGGTAAACAACTCTCTGTGAGTATCAGCCTCAAATTCTGCTGTAATTCTTTTGTTTGCTGTTGTATAACTTAGTTTCATTTAATTTCTCTCCATTCTTGGTTATATCCCACGATGTCTTGTGGTATTGTGCTTTTATCTCTTTGATAGTCGTTGAGAACATCAATAATTTCGCTAGCGACTTTCTTAGAGATCTTACGATTCTGATCTACTTTAAATACGTCCTTGAATAACTTTCCTCCATTTACATTTAGTTGTTTGCACTTAATGTCAATAAAGTTGTATTGTGCATCGCTCATCCTGCCAGTGTCATCATAATCACCAGCACTGCTATTGTTTTGCTTTGAAATATCACGCACAATCTTAGCAGTATCTTTCTTGGTAAGCTCTTCTGCTGCCACGCCTTTGATCTTAAGTACTTTACGTAAAGCTCTGGCTTCTGCTCTAGTGCTAGCTATAGCCACAGCGAAAGCACAAAACATATCATCAGTGTTGCCCTCCCAAGAGTCTGCTACCTCAGAGCATCTGAGACCACTAGCAAACTCTATGGTGAAAATGACTGTAGCTCTACCATGATGATCGTCCCTTTCTGTTGGTTTTACCCAAGTTGGACCACTAAACGAAATTGGTCCTAGAACAAGCTCAGATACTCTTCTAAGCCCTGTTACTAGAGGATGCCCATTCATCATCTCATCTTCCTGAAAGAGCGTCATAGCGTAATCGTGCCACTCTGGAGACAGCATAGAGGGCGCATCTTCTAGTACTACATTCTTAACTGATGTATCAGTATTAGATGGTGTTTGCAATTCTTCTACTCCTGCGAAAAGGTTTTCTTCTGTTTCAATCATAATAGTCCTTTCATGCTTCAATTTCAATGTAACGTTCGGATTTTTTTGGAAATTTATTCTTCATGCCCTTCAACATATCTATCAACCTATTTTTGAGATTCTCTCTGTCGTTTAGAGACAAAGAATCAGACAAGTGCTTCACTCTAATTATAGCAAACCCTTTGCTGAGAATCAACCCCGTTTTGTGAGAATCTGATTTTATCTGTTTTTGTAATTTTTCTTCTCCCCATATTGGTAAAAAATGAGATGGTCCATCTATCTCTATTATAGTCTTTATATTGGGAAAGTACAGATCAATTTCCAGATTCTCATTTGGTATAATATTTTTAGTATGAACTTGTACATTAAATCCCTCTTTGATAAATTCATCTCGTAAAAATTTCTCTAACTTAGACCCCTCTTTACCTGCAATCTGTATAGCTTTTATAGCAGATTGTGTCATGTTATCCTTCTCTTCTTGGGACATGTTTATCCATCTTTGTTTAGCTCTATTAACGTGTGCGTCATAAGTTTCTTTATCCATATTCTGCCAACGTTTTTGTAATCCAGAACTAATCTTAAGTCTTTCTTCCTTAGTTCTACGCTTACCTTCTGTGGGTAATTTAGATTTACCACTACTCAAAGCATTCTTCTGAGCCTCGCTTTTGGTTTTCATTTGCACACCGTGCTTGACAAGTATACGTCTAATTTTATTAGGGTACGTACTATACATCTTAGCAAGATCATAAGTGCTTTTATTATTATCTGTATATAATTTTACTATTTCTTTTTCATTTATCATTGTATTGTTCCATAATGATGTTGATAGAATTCTTAAAATTCTTAGAGTGTCCTATGGGTTTCTTACCACTAATTCTGTAAAAGTCTTTGGCTAAGTCTTCTGAGTAGCAAAATGCTTTAATCTTTTCATCCTCTAACATTTTTAGTGTTGCCAAAACATTCTTATGCCCCCAGCCATATCCTAAAATCATATTAATTCCATTTGCTATATTTCTGATTCTCAGGGCAGAACTGATGGATAATATAAGTAAGTTACCTCTAAAGTTCCACAGGTCTGAAGAATGGAATATTCCACAGGGAAGTTTTGATTCTAGGTGTCCTATTTGATCATAGAATATGCTAGCATCTTTAATTACATCTTCAGAAATAGCTCTATCTATTTCTTTACATATGTTATTTGTTAGCTCAGTATCACCTATTGAGTTTAAGTATACGCCAAAATTATTCATCCGTTTCTTCCTCTTCTTCCTTTAAGCCTACGAAAAAGTTTTTATATTTCATGCACCCTGTGACATAAAAATAGAAACGTTCTAACGCATGTTCTACATTTCCATCTTCTCTATAATAGTTTTCAAAGAAGCTTTTATGCACACAGTCATGCGCTAATTTTATAACGGCTTTTCTAGCCATAAACATATTACCAGCAGTAAATCGTGGGTTTAATAAATCAGTATTTATTAGTCCTGTGTCAGTCAGCAAGATATATTGAAGTTCTCTGTACCATGTGAGTGTGTGTCTTGCTTGAACAATTTTAAGTCGTTTAGAATAATTTTTACTCTTAGACATCCCTGTTAAAATATCTTCAGTATACATATTCATACAATGTTTAGTTTCACCAGCTGTTACTAAACCTATATTATCATCATCCATAATATTATTTATGTCTTCATAATTGATAACTGGATCTATAATTTCATCTAACCAATCTATTCTTTTTATTGTTTTGTCGTGACAGTAAAATACCCACTCTGTTTCATCTTGATTTTGAGGAAAGCTATGGAAGAATCCGTATTGGTCATTACCAACATTGTCTACCACAACGTGATTTACATTTTTAAAAATCGACTCAGCGTGTGCTAGTATCTCTTGATTATGCTCTCCGTTTTTATTTAGAGATATGTACATGTTACCGTCAAAAGCATCTCTAATCTTATCTAAAAGATATATTGATGGCTCTAAGTAAAACAAGTGAACATGGAAAGATATTTTTTTACTGTCTAACATTTAGTATCTCCATAGCGGCTTCATTAAATTCTCCGTGAAAGCCAAAAGATTTATAAGTCTTTACATCAAAAGGGTTGAATGGTTGCAGTGACGACGAGTGTTCTACTGAAAATTTGTAAGCTGTTTTGGTGTCTGGGAAATTAATGTTTTCATCACTAAAATGTTTATAGTTACTATAACACATGTACCAATCTTCTGGAGCTATTGGCAGTGCTAGTTTTTGACTTGGGTGTAGCCACTCGCAATCGTCTGGATTGTATCTTAACTTAGAGCTAACCTCTAAGAATTTTTTACTTCTCAAAGAGAATCCACCATTTCCTATATTGTTTCTAGATCCTACTGGCACATTCCAAGGAGCGCCAATATAATCATATTCTAAAAACTCGTCTCGCCACCTGTCTCCGTCTATTACGAAACCGTCCCACTGCATTAGTAGGCAATACTCTGTTTCAATAAAAGAATGCAAATCTTCTATACACATCCTGTTATACTCTCTAAGATCAATAGTTTTGCCTAGTGTCTGCACGTTGATATTAGGATATAAACTGTTATCAATCTTGTCTTCTGTGATTACTAAGTTTTTCCCAAAACTTATTTGCGACATGGAGTAATCCATAGCGTGAATTGTATCTTGTAATTTATCATTGTGACAAATTGATACTATTGTTACGTCTTGTAAATGTTTCATTTCTTTTTAGGTATCTGGGAAAGCAAAGATTTAACTCTATTACTAGAAGTATGCTTTGCTAGTACCTTCTCCTGTAGATCCTTAAAGTCTGTAATCTTATCTACGCATGAGTAATTTAGTTTATTGCCAACGCCGAATACTTTATCGCACGTATCATCAACAATGTCGGATTTATCCTGATCCTCTAAGTCATAATACGTTGGCTTTCCAATCGCCAAAGAATGAAAAAATAGTTGAGGGATATAATTTCCAAACTCTTGAAAGACGACTTCTTTATAGTTACCTAGAAGTGGGTTTAAAACGTTGATTGGCAAACATAGGTCTGCTACATTAGCCATCTTCTGATCGTTAGAAGCCACATGAAAAGTTCCATGATAATTTCTAATATTAGGAGTTTCTTTTCCAGCAATTACTAGTTTGTCTATATTATAATTTACGCTTACTTGATCATCAAAATTGGTGTCTACAGATTCCATAAACCTAATGACTTTAATTTTCTTAGTCATTGGCTGTTTATCATCTCTTAAATTAGATATGAAAAATGGACAATTAATTTTTGATTGTAATATAGCAGATTCTATTTCTAATACATCGTTATTATTTGTTCCATTAATAGATACTATCAGGTTAATATTTTTTTGCTGAGTGATATACATAACTGCGTCTCTTGATAGCAGGCTAGTTGAAGTTATGTATACGTCTGGACCAAATCTATCAAATGCGTCAAATATACTTTCTTTACCTTGCTTCAGCATATACACTTCATGTTCTTCCATTGCATTTATATGTTCTGCAAAATACAAAGCTTGTGAGCTGGAGGCTGTTGTATAATTATCTATTATAAATCTCATATTTCTTTCCTCTAATTTTCATAAACTTCATATTGGATATTTGATTAATTTTTTCTTTGACTTGTATTGCTTTTACAATATATTTTAGTGATATCAAATCGTTTAGTATCTCAAAAATAAATTTATTTTTATATTCACCGCTTGACAATATTCTTTTCATAAGACTGATAGCCCTTGGGTTGCAAAGTACTAGTATATTTTTGCACTCCTGACAGCCACCGTAAGAGAGATATTCCACTTTGTCTTCTTTAGATATATTTGCTCCTACATTTCCATTTTCGTTTTTTTGTTTTGAAACTACAATATGACAACCATCAACCCCTAGTTTGCTATAAACCCTTTCTGGTACAGACATTGACCCTTCCATAATAATGATTCTATTATTGCTTATATTGTTCATTATAATTCTTAGACTTTCACAACTGTTGCTATCGAAATAATTAGGATTTTCCACCACTCTAATATTTTTCTTTGCGTGATTTTCATGAATGTGACGAATGACAATATCAGACTGATACCCTACGCATATTATTATTTCGTTTTTTACATACTTTTTATTTATAGAATTAATTTGCCTGTCTAAAAGTTTTAGCTGATGGTCTATCATAGCCATTTGTAGTTGTTGATTCTTGCTTTTACTAGACTGTTGATCGTACAGTATTCCAAAGCTTACTAATCTTTTATCTACTTTTTTGGCCTGCTTCATTTTTGTCATTAGTTCTTCCTTGAACAATGTATTTCATAAAAACTATTTACATAAGAAATTGTATCCACAGAAAAGTTTTGACCTGTTAAAGCAGATATAATGTCTTTATAGTTCTGAATAGACTTTATATCTTTTAAAGTGCTGTTTAGTTCTTGTATTGTTATTTCTTCTGACTTATAATCTCTATAAAGTTTTTCTAGGCAAATTCCTCTTATGATTAATTCACCTTTTAGTCTCACTTTTTTTGTAGCCAGCGCCATTAGTCCAATAGAATTTTCATATTCCAAATGATCCATAGCTCCATCAAGAACTACTACTTCACAAGAACTGTCTATGACCTGTTCTATATCTTTACATTCACCATCTTTTACTTGCACAATGGAGAATCCTTCTATTGCATCTTTTTGATCTGATAAAATTTGTAAATTCATATTTACCTTTCATAAAATTGTTCTAATAATATTTGCCATTGTACCACAAAGTCTTCTTCTGGTTCACTATTCAAAACGTAGCTATCCTCTATACCCCAAGCTTCAGCGCATTCGCTACTTGTGAATACATTTAAATCTCCCCTCATAGCCTTGAGTTGGTCTAGCTGTTGTTCCATCTTGCTTATTACTCTAGGCATAGAGTGTTCAACTACAACAAGTGGTAATTCTAAAAGATTAGAAACCTGTCTGCCAGCAGCGTATTGTCCCAATTTGTGCTGTACTATCACAACGTCAAAGTTTGTCCATATGGGGATTTCATTTTCAGGAAGTATGAAGTAATTGTCAGGTCTTTTGTACTCTTCTTCGTCCCATTTTTTTAGTTGTTCTGATGAGAATGCATAAAAATTATGATTAGTCTTGCATAGTTTTTGCTCATACTCTTCATTGGTAGTGAATATGATACAGTTGCAAACTTTTTTTTCTGGATCTATATTACTTTTACTAATTAATCTTTTTAGTTTATTCATTTAGACTTTCCTTCATCTTTTTGCCAATAGCTTTGTAGTCAAACTCTTTGCCGACATCAATACCAGCTTTGTGATTTATACTGTCTTTGTTTCGATAGTACCAACGCATTGCTTTTCTGCATTCTTTCTCGTCTGGAGAGAACCAAAATTCGTTACTTTTATATAAATTTTCAACTGGTGGATTTGGATCAAAGCAGATTGTGCTTACGCCGTTGATTAGCTTTCCAATGTTACTGTCTTGTTTTACAAAGTCCTTATAACCTCCAGTATTAGAACATATAGGAGTTTTG
>MDSV01034514.1_pt1 | contig 30609 bp, 28 predicted proteins | sample 810851 | NCBI WGS metagenome assembly MDSV01 (sample SAMN05326640, study PRJNA326480) | marine metagenome | isolation source: seawater | place: Atlantic Ocean: North East | collected 2012 | reverse complement strand
TTGAATAGAGTAATTTGGAATTGATATTGGTGTCTAGATTTAAATCGGGATGTTGGCGCATGATCATTACCACTTCTTCCAAAGAAGTATTTCCTGCTCTTTCCCCTATCCCGTTTATAGTACATTCTATTTGCCGTGCACCGTTCAATACACCTGCTATGGAGTTAGCAGTGGCTAGTCCAAGGTCGTTGTGACAATGACAAGAAAGCGTGGCTTTGTCAATTCCGGTCACATTTTCTTTAAGGTATTTGACCTTAGCTCCGTATTCATCAGGTAAGCAATAGCCCGTAGTGTCGGGAATGTTGAGTACTGTGGCACCTGATTTAATAACAGCTTCGCATATCCGGGCCAAGTATACGTTATCAGTTCTTCCAGCATCTTCAGCATAAAATTCAACATCCTCAACAAAACTTTTGGCATAGCTCACGGCCGCAACGGCACGTTCAATAATTTTATCTCTGTTAGAATTAAATTTATATTTGATATGAGGATCAGAGGTGCCAATACCAGTATGGATCCTTGGTTTTTTGGCATCTTTGAGCGCCTCTGCAGCTACTTCTATATCTTTTTTTACAGCACGGGTCAACCCGCAAACTCTGGCGTTTTTGATCAGTCGAGTAATTTTGACTACCGATTCAAAATCACCGGGACTTGAGATTGGGAATCCTGCTTCCAAAACATCTACACCCAATTCATCCAAACGCTGTGCTATGATCAGCTTGTTATGGGTGTCTAATTTACAGCCGGGAACTTGTTCTCCGTCTCGTAAAGTAGTGTCGAATATTTGCACTTGTCCATTGGCCATTATAAATATAGATTTATACTCCCAAACGAATGTAGTGCGAAATGTGTATTACTAAGATTAATTGCTTAATTTTATTACAATATTCTCTACCTTTGTTTTGGATATAAATATCTATATAACAATATTTTAAATCAATTTTTGTTACAATGATTAATGAACAAAAAGACAATTTATTTCAGTTGATTAAGTCGTTGACAAAATCAGAAAAAAGACAATTTAAATTATACGTGGGTCGAATGGGATCCAATAACAATGCTAAATTTTTAAGTCTTTTCAATTTTCTGGACAAGTTAGACAAGTATAGTGAAAAAGCAATCTTGATTAAGGGGATTGTCACCAAACAACAGCTTTCTAATCTCAAAGCGCATCTCTACAAACAAATTTTGATCAGTTTAAGGCTTAATCCAATTCATCAAAACATTCGCATTCAAATTCGAGAGCAAATGGATTTTGCCGCTATTTTATATCAGAAAGGTTTGTATAAATTGAGTCTAAAAATATTGGAAAAGGCTAAAGCTTTGGCCCTAAAAAATGAAGAGAAATATTCTGCTTACGATATCGTAGAGTTTGAAAAACTTATTGAATCCCAATACATTACGCGTAGTCTGTCCAACCGAGCACAAGAGTTAATTGTAGAGGCTGACAACTTACGTAATCACAATGACTTGACAAGTCAATTGTCTAACTTATCTCTCTTACTCTACGAACAATTGATCAAAACAGGCTATGCAAAAAGTGATAACGAATTCAGGGAAATTACCAAGTTTTTTTACGAAAAAATGCCGGTGCTTGATTTGGATAAACTAGGGTTTAGAGAAAAATTATGGTATTACAAAGCCCATGTCTGGTATAGTTTTTTGGTTCAGGACTTTCTTTCTTGTTTTAAATATTCAAGTAAGTGGGTAGATATGTTTAACGAAAATACTGAGATGATCTCCATTCACCCCGTTTTTTATCTTAAGGGTAACAATTTTTTAATGGAATCTTTGGCCTTGATTAAGTATCCCGAAAAGTTTAAGGAAACTCTCCACAATATGTTGGTCAAGATTAATTCTGAGGATTTCCCAAAAAACGACAATCTTGCGGCTCTTAGTTTTTTATACTCCTACAACAATCGGTTTAATATGCATTTCCTTCTGGGCGAATTCCAGGAAGGTCTAAGTATAATTCCAAAGGTAATTCAAGGGATTGAAAAATTCAAAAACCAGATTGACCCCCACCATGTTATGATGTTTTATTACAAAATTGCATGTTTATATTTTGGTTTAGAGGATAATGAAAATTGCATTGTTTACCTCAATAAAATCATTAACAACAAGCATCTCAAGATGCGGGAGGATTTACTCTGTTTTACTCGAGTGCTTAGTGTTGTTGCTCACTATGAAGCTGGGTTTGATTATCATCTTGAAACACATTTACGCGAAACTTATAAGTTTTTGATTAAAATGGATGACCTACACGAAGTTCAAAAAGCGATGATCCGTTTTGTTCGCTCTCTTGGTGATATCTACCCTCATGAACTTAAGGCCTCTTTTGTAAAACTCCATAAGGAATTAAAGCAATACGAAGACGACCCTTATGAAAGACGTGCCTTTTTGTACCTTGATATACTATCTTGGTTGGAGAGTAAAATAGAAAACCGGCCAGTTGGCCAAATAATTCGTGAAAAAGCGAAAGTAATCAATAGGAAGGAGCGAAATTCCATTGTGGTTTAGCCGGTGGTGGAGCTACTATATGAATCCTTTTTTTCGTAGTAGGGTGATTGATACGCAATGACCGTGAGTGTAGATCAATATTTCCATCAGCATTACTTCTTTTTGCTCCGTATTTAAGATCCCCTTTGATTGGGAAACCAATTTGGTTCAGTTGACTTCTGATTTGGTGGTGTCTTCCTGTTTTTAGTGTGATCTCTAGAACAGCATAGTGATTCAAATCCGCTAACTTTTTGTATTGGAGTACGGCTTTTTTGGAGTCATTTATTTCATGATCATAGGCAAAAGACTTATTCATTTTCGAATTTCTTTTCAGCCAATGAATAAGGGTAGCAGCATGTGGAGCAATATGAGCCCCTACTATTGCCCAATATATTTTATCGGTCGTTCTTTCCTTAAACTGAAGATTCATTCGGCTAAGCGCTTTTGAGGTCCTAGCAAAAAGAACTACTCCACTGGTGGGTCGATCAAGCCGATGAATTACACCCAAGAATACTGTTCCCGGTTTGTTGTATTTTTTTTGGATATAGGATTTAACTTTATCTACCAATGGTTCATCTCCAGTTTGATCACCTTGAACAAGAACTCCCCCAGGTTTGTTTACCGCTATGAGATGATTGTCTTCGTATAGGATGTTAAGCACGACTACTATAGGGAGGCTAATATTGTTCTTTGTTGTTAGGAAAATCTTGGTTTTTCACATCCGTAGTATAATTATTAACGGCTTTTGAAATATCTCTATTAAGGTTGCGGTAACGGCGTAAAAACCGCGGACTGAATTCTTTGTTCATCCCCAGCATATCATTCAATACCAAAACCTGTCCATCAACATAGACTCCAGCTCCAATTCCAATGATAGGAATATTTATTTTTTGAGAGATTTTTTTGGCTAATTTAGCCGGAATTTTTTCTAAAACAATGCCAAAGCATCCTGCTTTTTCAAGCATTAGAGCGTCATTGATTAATTGATCGGCTTCGGTTGCCTCCTTGGCCCTGACTGTATAAGTTCCAAATTTATAGATGGATTGGGGGGTCAATCCCAAATGTCCCATAACGGGAATACCGGCTTGAAGAATTCGCTCTATTGAGTCTTTTATTTGACGTCCTCCTTCAAGTTTAACAGCGTGGGCTCCGGCCTCTTTCATAATCCTGATTGCTGAACGCAGAGCTTCTTTAGAATCTGCCTGATAGGTCCCAAAAGGAAGATCAACAATAACAAGTGCTCGCTCCACACCCCTTACAACACTGGCTGCGTGGTAAATCATTTGATCAAGAGTTATGGGTAAAGTAGTCTCATGACCTGCCATGACATTTGATGCTGAATCACCGACTAAAATAACATCAATGCCCGCTTTGTCAACAATGCCTGCCATGGTGAAGTCATAGGCAGTAAGCATCGCAATTTTTTCACCTTGAGCCTTCATTTCTGAAAGCGTTCGTGTGGTAATTCGAGTGTAATTTTCTGATGTTTTTGACATAAAAGTTTATAAAAGTAGTTTTTTTGATTGATATAGAAAACTATTCCATTCTGTAAAAAAGTGTATGACAAGGTGTCAGAGATTTTACAATGGCACAATGCTTGAACATTAATACTCAAATTAAAAAAAATTATGAGTAAAATAATTGGAATCGACTTAGGAACCACTAATTCATGTGTTTCTGTAATGGAAGGAAACGAACCTGTCGTCATTCCCAATGCCGAAGGGAAAAGAACCACTCCCTCTGTTATAGCATTCGTTGAGGGAGGCGAAATAAAGGTGGGTGATCCTGCGAAAAGACAAGCAGTGACCAACCCAACTAAAACCATTGCATCTGTAAAAAGATTTATGGGCAATAAATTCTCCGAATCTTCTAAAGATACCAAAACTGTAGCCTATAAAGTTGTCAAAGGAGAGAATAACACTCCAAGAATTGACATTGAAGGTCGTTTATATACTCCTCAAGAACTCTCGGCTATGATTTTGCAAAAAATGAAAAAAACAGCAGAAGATTACCTAGGGCAAGATGTTAACGAAGCAGTAATAACTGTTCCAGCCTATTTTAATGACGCACAACGCCAAGCAACAAAAGAAGCTGGTGAGATTGCTGGACTTAAGGTCCAAAGGATTATTAATGAACCTACTGCTGCTGCTTTGGCCTTTGGTTTGGACAAGAAAAGTTCAGGCGATAGTAAAATTGCCGTTTACGATTTGGGGGGAGGTACTTTCGATATTTCCATTCTAGAATTGGGTGATGGTGTCTTTGAGGTATTATCAACAAATGGAGATACCCACTTGGGAGGAGATGATTTTGATCAGGTATTGATTGATTTTTTCGCAGATGATTTTAAGAAAGCCGAACAAATTGACTTGAGAGAAGACCCAATGGCATTACAACGTTTGAAAGAGGCTGCTGAAAAAGCCAAAATCGAATTGTCTTCTTCAGCTCAAACTGAAATAAATTTGCCCTATGTTACCGCAACATCTTCAGGACCGAAACATTTGGTAACTAATTTGACACGTGCCAAATTTGAACAACTTTCTGATAAATTAGTCAAAAGATCAATGTCTCCCGTCAAAAAGGCATTGGAAGATGCAGGACTTTCCACAGGAGATATTGATGAAATAATTCTTGTAGGTGGATCTACAAGAATCCCTATCATTCAAGAGGAAGTCGAAAAGTTTTTTGGCAAAAAACCTTCTAAAGGGGTTAACCCTGACGAGGTGGTAGCTATTGGGGCTGGGATTCAAGGAGGGGTATTGACTGGAGACGTCAAAGATGTTTTACTCCTCGATGTTACACCACTATCTCTGGGTATTGAAACAATGGGAAGTGTTATGACCAAATTGATTGATGCTAATACCACTATTCCGACAAAAAAATCACAGGTTTTTTCTACTGCAGCCGACAACCAGCCCTCGGTAGAAATTCATGTACTGCAAGGAGAGCGTTCTATGGCTTCCGACAACAATACCATTGGAAGATTTCACCTCGACGGTATTCCTCCAGCTCCCAGAGGGACACCTCAAATTGAAGTCACTTTTGATATTGATGCTAATGGTATCATCAAAGTAAGTGCTTCCGATAAGGCGACTGGAAAGTCTCAAGATATACGTATTGAGGCCTCTTCAGGTCTTACAGAGGAGGAAATCGAAAAAATGAAACAAGAAGCTGAAGCTAATGCTGAAAGCGATAAAAAAGCCAAGGAAGAGGTTGATAAACTAAACAGCTCGGATCAAATGATCTTTCAAACTGAAAAGCAGTTGAAGGATTTTGGTGACAAGCTTTCTGATGATAAAAAAGGTCCTATAGAGTCTGCTTTGGAAGAGTTGAAAAAAGCACACGAATCCAAAGAATTGGCTTCTATCGAAACTGCCTTAGAGAAAATCAATGAAGCTTGGAAAAACGCTTCTGAGGAAATGTACAAAGCCCAAGCAGAGTCAGCCCAAGCTAAAGAAGGAGCTACTCCGCCAAACGATTCCGAAGCCAAAGAGGATGCTAAAGGGGGTGACGATGTTCAAGATGTTGACTTTGAAGAAGTAAAGGACTGATTATGATTTGAGGTTGTACAACTAAGCCTTCCGTCGGTATGTACGGAAGGTTTTTATTTTTATAACTTGTTAGTATGGATAAAAAAAAAGTACTTGAGATTTGTAATAGTTTGGTAAAAGGCAATTTGATGGAAACCTTGGAAATCGAGTTTGTAGATGTGGGAAAAGATTTTCTATCTGCACGAATGCCAGTTACCCCGAAAGTGCATCAGTCAGATGGTTTACTCCATGGAGGTGCATCGGTTGCTTTGGCAGAAACAGTGGGTAGTGCAGCAGTTCCGGTCTTGACTCAAGACGTTAGTGTTTCTGTCGTTGGAATTGAAATCTCAGCCAATCATCTCAAAAGTGTACGCAGTGGATATGTTACTGCTACTGCCAAACCTTTACGCATGGGGAAAAACATTCAGTTGATTGAGATCAGGGTAACTGACGAGGAAGATAATTTGATCTCTCATTGTAAACTTTCTACTTTTTCTAGACCGAAAAATAAATGAACAAGCTCGATTTAGAAGAAGTCTTTGGGAAGCTTTTGTCTGATGATCAAGCCTTTGTTTTTTATAGATTACCAGAGAGTAAAATCGTTCATTGCAATTTCCAGAACGATTCCAAAGTAACTCTTACGGAAAATTTAAAAATTAATGGCTTTATAATGAGCCGATTTGATTCTCCCCTCCCCGCCGTATATATTTCCGATAAAAACCATTTGTGTTTTGAGTATAAAACTAAATCTTTTGAAACAAAAGAGATAGTTACCGCTTCCAATTTAGAAAATAAAGAATCATTTATAAATTTGGTCAATAAAACCAAAAAGGCCATTGCTTTGGGGCGCTTAAAAAAATTGGTTGTGGCCCGAAATATTATTAGAAGCTTGGAAGTAGACGCTTTCCAATTGTTTACCCATTTACTGACGCTCTATCCCCAAGCTATGGTTTATTTTTGGCATCACCCAAAAGCGGAGACTTGGATAGGCGCTAGCCCAGAACAACTTTTTTCACTCCATTCCAACCGGCTGACAACTATGGCACTGGCAGGAACTTTAAACTACAATAAAAATGAAGAATACGATTGGGGTGAAAAAGAAAAGAAAGAGCAAGGCTGGGTCAGAGATACTTTACGAGAAGATTTGGAAAAGCTTTTTTCATCATCTGTGGTCAAATGTTCTCAGACTTTTACCCGTCAGGCGGGTAATTTGGTTCATTTATGTAATGAAATATCGGTGGAAGTCCAAAACATCAATACTACAGCATTGCTAAAGAAATTAAATCCGACCCCGGCTGTAGGAGGGATTCCTGTGGAGGAGGGGATGCGTTTTCTTGCAGAATACGAAAACCTTGATCGCGCTTACTATACCGGATTTTTTGGCCCAGTAATGGGGGAGGCTCAAATCGATTTGTTTGTTAACTTACGTTGTGCGCAAATAATCCCTGAGGGTTTACTGATGTATGTGGGGGCTGGGATTACTCAAGACAGTGATCCCGAAAAAGAGTGGGAGGAAACTCAAAACAAAGCCAATACCTTATTGGCAGCCCTTTAATTTTTTGATGAGATCAATACCTCAGCGTTTTGTATTTTTGTAAGACGATTAAAATGAAAAATTCAGGGAGTACATCGATTAAATATCCGGAGATTCCAATAGCCCATACGGTTGTCCAATTCTGTGAAATGAAGGAAATCCAGCACATAGTGATTTGTGCGGGTTCTCGAAACGCACCTCTGACCAATGGTTTTGTTGAAAACCCTTTCTTTAAAACCTACAGTATAGTAGATGAACGTTCTGCGGCTTTTTTTGCAATGGGAATCGCCCAGCAACTCAACACTCCTACTGCTGTGGTTTGTACCTCGGGTTCTGCCTTACTCAACTTTTATCCGGCCGTTGCCGAGGCTTTTTACAGTAATATCCCATTGGTCGTTATTTCTGCCGACCGTATGCCCCACCGCATTGATATTGGAGATGGCCAAACCATTCAACAAAAGGGTGTCTTTGAGCCGCATTTGGTTGAATTTGCTTACCTGAGCCCTGATGTGAGTCATGCCTCTGCTACCCTTTTGAGAAACCCCAACCAAAAGTTGATTTCAAGAAAAGCGACTCAGATAGAGATCAAAATCAAACAAAAGGAAATCCAAAAAAAAAATGAAAAAAAAATCAATTCGGTTTTAAATCATTCCATACAAAAGAGCGGCCCCGTGCACTTAAATGTTCCCATGGAAGAACCATTGTATGGAATGATAGTCTCTCCTATGGATATTACCTATAATACTGCTCCCGAAATATACATGCCCAAAATAGATTTTAAAATTTTTAAAAAAAAATGGCAAGAGGCCGATAAAAAGCTTGTCCTTGTTGGGGTAAATGACCCCGACAAGATCGATAAAAAGTGGCTGGATTTTATTGACGCTGACCAATCTGTGATTTTGATGACCGAAGCTACTTCTAACTTAGGTTTACCTAATACCATAAATTCCATTGATTCTTTAATTGCTCCCTTAGAAAAGAGGGATTCAGATTTTTTTAAAACTCTCCAACCTCAAATTTTATTGACTTTCGGTGGGATGGTAGTTTCCAAAAAAATAAAAAATTTTTTAAGAGATTTTTCACCTCGAGAACACTGGCATGTAGATCCCTTCAAGGCTTATGACACTTTCTATTGTTTGAAGCAACATTTTCCCATGCCCGTCAATTCTTTTTTTTCTGAATTATATGAAGGGTACCAAATTCTGGAGAGTAATTATAAGTCCTTGATTTTGGATCAGTATCGGGCTCAACTCAATATGGGAAATACGTATCTAAACCAGATTCCTTTTTCTGACTTGAAAGCCTTTGAAACCATTTTTTTAAATCTTCCGCAAAGGCTTCACTTGCAATTGGCCAACAGTTCTACGGTACGATATGCACAGCTTTTTGATATTCCAAAGCGTGTAGAAGTTTTTTGCAATAGAGGGACTAGTGGAATTGATGGGTCAACTGCTACTGCAGTGGGAGCAGCTTTGGTTAATCAAAACTCCACCCTTTTGGTTACGGGAGATCTCAGTTTCTTTTACGATATAAATGGATTGTGGAATGATCATATTCCCTCTTGTTTTAGGATTATTTTGATCAACAATCAGGGAGGAGGAATTTTTAGAATTCTTCCTGGTGAAAATGATAGTCCAAAATACGATACTTATTTTGAAACCATTCACAATCGAAATGCTCGTCAAATTTCCAAGGAATTTAATTTTGATTACAGGTCAGTAAATAACAATAATGGATTGAAATCGGCTTTAAAATTATTTTTTAATCCTTCACGTCGACCAATGCTTCTCGAGATTAAAACCCCGAGAAAGATTAATAACAGAATCCTATTAAATTACTTTAAAGCTATGCAAAAGTCTTAAATTTAATAACTAAATAAAACCTATGAAAAAGATAGAATGGGAAAGTCTATCCGACTTTAGTGACATCAAATTTGAGTTATTCGAAGGTGTGGCAAAAATTACCATCAACCGCCCCAAAGTATATAATGCATTTCGTCCCGAGACCAATATACAGATGTTGGAAGCTATGGAGGTTTGTCGAGAGCGAAATGATATCGATGTGGTGGTGTTTACCGGAGCTGGAAATAAAGCTTTTTGTAGTGGGGGAGACCAAAATGTGAAAGGGGTTGGAGGATATGTAGGAGAAGATGGCGTACCTCGATTAAATGTACTTGATTTACATAAACGCATCAGAGAGTTGCCCAAACCTGTTGTTGCTATGGTTAATGGTTACGCTATTGGAGGAGGTCATGTTTTACATGTGGTTTGCGATCTTACCATTGCCAGTGAAAATGCCATTTTTGGACAAACTGGACCTAAAGTAGGTAGCTTTGACGGTGGATTTGGTTCATCCTATTTGGCAAGGCATGTGGGACAAAAGAAAGCTAGAGAAATATGGTTTTTATGCCAGGAATACTCTGCTGCCGAAGCTGAAAAAATGGGATTGGTCAATAAGGTAGTACCACTAGAACAGTTGGAAATTACAGTTTTGGAGTGGTGTAAGCTGATGCAAAAAAGAAGTCCATTGGCCTTGCGCATGATCAAGAGGTGTTTGAATGCAGAACTGGATGGTCAGCACGGATTGATGCAATTGGCGGGAGATGCTACGCTTATGTATTACTTGACGGAAGAGGCACATGAGGGCAAGCAGGCTTTTTTAGATAAAAGAGAACCCAATTTTAAAAAGTACCCAAAATTCCCCTAATATTTTGAGTTCACAATTTTCAGTTTGGTTGGCCGCCTCCCGTTTAAGAACCTTACCCCTATCTGTAGCAGGTATCATTACCGGTAACGCTATTGCATCCAAGGAAGAAAGCTTTTCATCCGTAATTTTTATACTTTCATTGTTGACTGCTATAGCTTTTCAAGTCGTTTCCAATTTTGCCAATGATTACGGTGATGGCATTAAGGGAACAGATAATGCTGATAGGTTGGGACCTAAAAGAATATTACAAAGAGGACTCCTTTCGGCCAAATCACTAAAAACAGGAATATTCATTTCTGCGACGATTTCAATTCTCTTGTCTATTTCTTTGATTTATGTGGCCTTTGGAGTGGATCAATTCTTCGTCTCTTTAATTTTTATTTCACTTGCAACTACTGCTGTTTGGGCTTCAATCAAATATACGGTAGGTCAAGGCGCCTATGGATATAATGGAATGGGGGATTTGTTCGTTTTTCTTTTTTTTGGATGGGTAAGTGTTATGGGTGCTTATTATTTGCAAACACAAATTATTGATAGCTCCTCCTTTTTTTTAGGAACCTCAATCGGATTGCTCAGTGCGGGTGTCCTAAATCTCAACAATATGAGAGATATCTCAAATGATAAGAATTCCCAAAAAAATACTTTGGTGGTTTTTCTGGGAAGCCAAAAAGCAAAATACTACCATTATCTTTTGATGCTAATGGGTACGTTGTTTTTATTTTTTGGAATTGGTGTAGTTTGGGTAAAGGAAAACCCCATATCACTATTGATTACACTACCAATTTTAATTCACTTGTATCAGGTTGTTAAAATTAGTAAGCCTATAGCCTACGATCCATTGTTGAAGGAACTTGCAATGTCAACTTTTTTTATTTCTCTTGCGCTGTTTGTAATCTTTTATCTATATAAATGAAAGCCCATTACAAAAGATATGTTTTGAAGTTTAAATACCCTGGAGGTACTTCTCGTGGAAAATTGAAGCAGAAAGAAACTTGGTTTTTATTTTTGACTAATGGGAATAAAAAAGGAGTAGGGGAGTGCGGTCTTTTTAGAGGTTTGAGTGTAGACGATAGGTTTGATTATGAGGATCAACTCAAAGATTTGTGTAATAGGATAAATAAGAATGAAATTGTTTCCGTCAAGTCACTCCAAGCTTTCCCATCTATTCAGATGGGATACGAAATGGCTTTATTGTCATTTAAATCAAATGATCCTTTTGAACTTTTCCCCTCTCCCTTTACCAGAGGCCAGGAGAATTTAGCCATCAATGGCTTGATATGGATGGGCGAACGGAATTTTATGAAAGCTCAAATTGATAAAAAAATCGCCCAAGGATTTGATTGCATCAAAGTCAAAATCGGTGCTTTGCATTTTGATGAAGAATACTCTTTGTTAAAGGAAATTCGAAAATATTATGGTCCAGAACAAATAATTTTGAGAGTAGATGCAAACGGTGCTTTTCCTCCCTCCGATGTAATGGATAAATTAAAGTCTTTGGCAGACTTGGGGGTCCATTCAATTGAACAGCCTATTGCTGTGAATCAGGCTAATATAATGCATAAGTTGTGTGTTAATTCTCCAATTCCCATTGCCTTGGATGAGGAACTCATTGGTGTGATTGATAAAAAAGACAGGAGAGCTTTATTGGATGAAATTATGCCTCAGTACTTGATTTTAAAACCGTCTTTATTAGGAGGATTTCAATCTTGTAATGAATGGATTTCTCTAGCCCAAGAACGCGCTATAGGCTGGTGGATAACCAGTGCCTTAGAGAGTAATATTGGGTTGAATGCCATTGCTCAGTGGACTTTTTCTTTGTCGGTTAAAAATCATCAGGGGCTGGGAACTGGAGACTTATTTTCAAATAATTTTAAGTCCCCACTGGAAGTTCTAAATGGCAATCTTACTTTTAACTCAAATGAAAACTGGGATACGTCACTTCTATGAAGTTTTTAGAACAAATCAAATTCGAAAATAATCGCTTTGTTATCTACCTTAAAGGGTTGATTATTTTTATTTTTTCCCATATTTTAGGACAGATTCCACTTTCCATCTATCTCATTTCTCGGTCTGATATTTTCGATGATTACAAGAATCAACACGAGCTGTTATCTGCTCTTCCTCACAACATGACCTTGTTCTTGGTTTTACTTCCATTTGCTGTCAGTATACCATTTGTTTATTTGGTGGTTACCAGGCTCCACAAAAGGTCTTTTTTAAGTTTAATTACTATTAGAAATAGGGTCGATTTCAATAGAATTCTATTTTCTTTTTTATTGTGGGGAACGATTTCTGCAATTATGGTGATTATTGATTATATTATGAGTCCTGAAGATTATGTTTGGAACTTCAAACCCATAACTTTTTTGATATTATTCTTTATCAGTTTTGTTATGATCCCTCTCCAAACCTCATTTGAGGAATTTGTTTTTAGGGCTTATTTAATGCAGGGTTTCGGGATGCTTTTTAAAAATCGTTGGTTGCCTTTACTATTGACTTCAGTCCTGTTTGGTTTACTACATATTTGGAATCCCGAAATTGAAAAATTAGGCATTAACTTGATCTGGTATTATATCGGTACCGGACTATTTTTGGGAGTTATCACCCTAATGGATGAGGGTATTGAATTGGCGCTGGGATTCCATGCTGCCAACAATTTGGTCACGGCTTTATTAGTCACGGCTTCTTGGACTGCATTTCAAACGGAATCTTTACTTATTGATAACTCAGATCCTTCTTTGGGCATGGAACTCATCATTACTTTACTATTTGTTTATCCATTTTTGGCCCTTATTTTTGCTAAAAAGTACCAATGGAAAAATTGGATAGCTCAATTAACCCATAAATTTTAATGAATACTCCACATTATTCCAAGATTCACAATCGATTTAAACTCAATGGCTATTATTTTTCGGTAGATGAATTAAAGGATGTTGGCTATGACCTTATCAAAGAGGGAGCTCCCTATGAGGTCGCCATTGGTGATTTCATCATGGACTGGATTGATAATGAAAACTTTATCAATGTTAAAACTTCTGGTTCTACTGGTGATTCCAAAATAATTCAGATTTCCAAACAAGCCATGGTGAGATCAGCCATTCGAACTGGGGATTTTTTTAACGTTCAAATTGGAGATACTGCTCTTCATTGTTTGCCAGCCGATTTTATTTCGGGAAAGATGATGTTGGTTCGTGCTATGATTTTGGGATTGTCATTGGATTTGGTTCAACCCACTACCGATCCTATGAGAAAAATTTACAATTACTATGATTTTGTGGCTATGACACCTATGCAAGTCCATCACAGTTTGGAAAAAATCAATCAAATAAAAACCTTAATCATTGGAGGAGCACCGATTTATAATGAATTAACTGAGAAATTAGTTTCTTTACACGACAACTGCTTTGAGACTTATGGAATGACAGAAACCATTACTCATATTGCTATTTCAAAACTTTCAGTACCAAAAAAACCTTTTTATGCACTTGAGGGTATTCATCTCGAGGTGGATGAGGAGGGATGTCTTGTGGTAGATGCCCCAGAAATTACAGATCAATTGATTCATACCAATGATATTGTTGAAATGCACGATGAAAAGACCTTTACCTATTTAGGCAGGAGAGACAATGTTATAAACAGTGGAGGTGTTAAAATTTTACCTGAGGTTGTTGAACGAAAGTTGGCCCATCATATTCAGTTTCCTTTTTTTCTTTACGGTATTCCGGATGAGGTTTTGGGTCAAAAGCTTATTATGGTGGTAGAAGGGAATAATTACCAAGCCAAGGAAGTAGAAAAACAGATTGCAGCTTGCGAGACATTGGAGAAATTTGAGTCACCTAAGGCATTGTATTTTGTATCTGAAATTTTAAGAAATAATGGTAAATTCATTAGGGGTAAGACAGTTAGTTCTTTTAAAATCACCTAGACCTGTAAAACACCCATATTAAATTTCTTATTAATCGGAGCGTGATTGGCCGCTTCAATTCCAATGCTGATACATTTTCGTGTTTCTAAGGGGTCAATAATTGTATCGGTCCACATTCGAGCTGCAGCGTAATAGGCTTGTGTTTGTTTATCGTACCTGGATTTGATTTCCTTTAAAAGAACTTTTTCTCTTTTGGGGTCAATTTTTTCACCTTCTTTTTTGAGTTTTGATTTTTCAATTTGCATCAAAACTTTGGCTGCTTGTTCGCCTCCCATTACGGCCATTTTAGAACCTGGCCAAGCCAGAATCAAGCGAGGATCAAAGGCCTTACCACACATGGCATAATTGCCTGCACCATTGGAATTGCCCATAACGATTGTAAACTTTGGCACCACAGAGTTGGCAACGGCATTGACCATTTTTGCTCCGTCTTTGATGATGCCATTATGTTCGGCCTTACTGCCTACCATAAAACCAGTCACGTCCTGTAAGAAAACCAAAGGGATTTTACGTTGATTGCAGTTGGCAATAAAACGGGTTGATTTGTCAGCACCATCACTATAAATAACACCACCAACCTGTGTTTCTCCATGCCTGTTCTTAACCATCCTTCTTTGATTGGCAACGATGCCTACTGCCCAACCATTGATTCTGGCAAAGGTGGTAATCATTGTTTTACCATAATCTGCCTTGTATTCTTCCATAGAGCCTTCATCCACCAGGCAGTCAATGATCCTATACGTGTCATAAGGAAGGGTTTTGTCTACAGGAAGAATTTCATAGATGTCCACAACCTTTTCTTTGGGAAGGCTAGCTTCAATCCTATTAAATCCCGCTTTGGGATTGTCTCCCATTTTTTCAATCAAGGCTCTAATTCGGTTGAGAGCATCCGAGTCGTCTTTGGCTTTGTAATCGGTAATTCCACTGATTTCTGAATGGGTCGTTGCTCCACCAAGGGTTTCGTTATCTATTTCTTCACCAATTGCGGCTTTGACAAGATAGCTTCCTGCCAAAAAGATACTGGCACTTTTATTTACAATTATAGCTTCGTCTGACATTATTGGCAAATAGGCTCCACCAGCGACACAGCTGCCCATTACTGCAGCAATTTGAACAATTCCTTGACTGCTCATCTGCGCGTTATTACTGAAAATTCGACCAAAATGTTCTTTGTCCGCAAAGATTTCATCTTGTTTGGGTAGATACACACCAGCACTGTCCACAAGGTAGATTATTGGAATTCTATTTTTCAAGGCGATCTCTTGAGCGCGCAAATTCTTTTTTGCACTGATAGGAAACCATGCCCCTGCTTTTACAGAGGCGTCATTGGCTACAATTACACAGAGTTTTTTGGAAATATAACCAATTACAGTAACCACACCAGCAGCTGGGCAACCGCCTTCCTCTTCATACATTTCGTGTCCTGCAAAAGCCCCAATTTCTATGCTTTCTAAATCGTCGTCCAATAAATAATTGACCCGCTCACGTGCAGTCATTTTACCTTGTAACCTGATCTTCTCCATTTTTGACTTACCTCCACCCAATTTGATTCGGGCTAATTTTTGATTTAGTTCAGAGACCAATATTTTGTTTTGGTCTATGTTTTTTTCTATGGAGAGATCTTTATTTTGTCTCAATTTTTAATTGATTTTGTACAAAAATATATTGTCAACTAATCTAAACACTTTTTTTGATTTTTTGTTGTGATTAATTTGATATTTGACCCTAGGGCTTTAATCCGTATTTAAATTATTATTAAAAGTCCAATTGGATTTTGAATTTAAATCATTATCTAAAAAAGATTTCGATAAGTAGCCTAAAAAAACCTAAATCAAACGTGATTAAGATTTACCCCCTGTCATATCCTCTGGTTTTACCCATTGGTCAAATTCTTTAGCAGTAAGGTAACCCAATGAAAGCCCAGCTTCTTTGAGCGTAGTCCCTTCGCTATGGGCTTTATTGGCAATTTCTGCAGCTTTGTAATAGCCTATTTTCGTATTTAATGCGGTGACCAGCATAAGGGAATTCTTAACCAATTCCTCTATCCGTTGCAGGTTTGGTTCAATACCCACCACACAGTTATCAGTAAAACTTACACAAGCATCACCAATGAGTCGTGCTGATTGTAATAAATTGGCCACCATTACGGGTTTGAAAACATTCAATTCATAATGTCCCTGAAGTCCTCCTACTCCAATAGCAACATCATTACCTATTACTTGCGCACAGACCATGGTTATGGCCTCACACTGTGTGGGATTGACTTTTCCGGGCATAATTGAACTTCCGGGTTCGTTTGCGGGTATGGTGATTTCTCCAATTCCGGATCGGGGTCCAGAGGCCAAAAGACGAATATCGTTAGCGATTTTATTTAGCGAAACGGCAATTTGTTTCAATGCTCCGTGGGTTTCTACAATCGCATCATGAGCTGCTAATGCCTCAAATTTATTCTCGGCACTGACAAATGGAAGACCACTAAACTTAGCGATATAAGCCACCACTTTCTCAGCATAGCCTTCGGGCGTATTGATTCCTGTACCAACAGCTGTTCCTCCAAGGGCTAGTTCAGATAAATGGCTTAGAGTATTTTTAAGCGCTTTGATTCCGTGATCTAATTGGGAAACATAGCCTGAGAATTCTTGCCCTAGGGTAAGGGGAGTTGCATCCATTAAGTGGGTACGTCCAATTTTGACAACTGATTGAAAGTTCTCCGATTTTTTTGACAAGGCATTTTTTAATTTATTCAATCCTGGCAATGTATTTTCAACAATCTTTTTGTAAGCTGCAATATGCATTCCTGTAGGGAAGGTGTCGTTGGAAGATTGTGATTTGTTGACATCGTCATTGGGAGCTAAGGTTTTATTTTCTTCTCCCAATTTATTTCCCTCTAAAACATGAGCACGATTGGCGATGACTTCATTAACGTTCATGTTACTTTGAGTACCCGAACCAGTTTGCCAAATCACCAAGGGAAATTGATCGTCTAATTTTCCTTCTAGTATTTCGTCACAAACGCTAGCAATGAGGTCTCTTTTGGACGGTTTCAAAACCCCTGCATCACAATTTGTGTAGGCAGCCGCTTTTTTTAGATAAGCAAAACCGTAAATTATTTCCATAGGCATGGAGGCCTCATCACCAATTTTAAAATTCGATCTTGAGCGTTCGGTCTGGGCTCCCCAATAGGCCTCTAGAGGTACTTTAACTTCTCCAAGGGTGTCTTTTTCAATGCGATGATCCATTATCAAATATGTTTAACATTACAAAAATAAGGCTTTTGCTTGAGGCTGTTAAAATAAAATTAGGATATACTTTAGTTGAATAAGAAAATGCAGTAAATTTGGTTAAGAATTTTAGAATATGTTTGAATTTGACCAATATTTAGGATTTCTAGCTTTTTTATCCATCCTAACTCTAGGATTTTGGCTGATGATATTTCTTTTAATATTTGTGATTCCCTATTGGTTATTTGGGTCTTTGATGCAATATCTAAAAGACCGTAGTCAAAAGAACAAAAGCTAGTTTATTAAAACTCAAAATCGTTTTCATTACCACTGCTTCTCCCTTGGGATCTACTCTTTTGTTGCTTGTTTTTCTGGTTGATTCTATAGGTGAAAGAAAGATTAAATGAAGGCAAACTTCTTCTAAATAATCCAGAGTTATTAAACGTAGGTGTAAATGTTTCAAATTGAAACATTGCGGAGTTGAACAAATCACTTATCCTAAATGAAATTGTACCTTTTTTTTTGAGGATCTCTTTACTTAATGCGGTACTGGAAAAAATCATTCCTCTGTATCTGGACTGAGCATTTTCCCTTGGTCCTCTATAGAAAAGTTGAATTTGCCAGTCGATGTCCTTAAAAATGGTGAATTTTCCATTTATCCTCGAAAACCAACTCAAATTGGTTCTGCCAAAATCTGTTCCTTCATATACTCCAATAGTTTCTGAATTAAATAAATTAAAATTGGCAAAGATTCTCGATTTTCTGGATGGGTTATAGCTGAGTGTAAATTCAAACCCGGTTCGGTTGTTTTCGGACAGATTTATGGGATTTCTGATGATTATGGGAACTTCAACTACATTACTATCGGGATCATCAGGGTCACCATCTAGAACAACGGTTTGTCCGCTGTCCTGAGAAATAAAAGTAAATACATCGGTTGATTTTTGATAGTACAAGGAGGTGTTGAGGGTTATTTTTTCCCATCTTTTTAAATAACCAACATCTATGGTATTGGAATAGCTGGGATCCAGATCGGCATTTCCTTGAAAAAAATTTGCTACACTGGCTCTAGAGGGGAAAGGGTTTAAAAACCTCCCACGGGGTCTGGAAATTCTTCTACTGTAGCCCAAAATGATACTTTCACTCTCGCTAAACTCATAAGATAAATTGACTGTAGGGAAAAACTTGGTGTAATTTTTTTCGTTGTAATTGTTTATTGTTCGCTGATCGACTACGATTTTAGAATCTTCCATCCTCAGCCCCAGTAGATAGGAAAATGCATCAATCTTTTTTCCAAACTGAGTGTATACAGCATTGATGTGTTCTTTATACACCAGTATATTCGACAAGTCATTATTTTTTTCAAAAGCGCCATTTTTGATCTGGAATACTTGATAATCGTTTTCTTGATTGGAAAAATTACCTCTGTATCCAAATTCAAATTGTGTATCCTTGTCGAGGGGCAATACATAATCGGCTTGGAGCAGGATTCTTTTTTCTTTTTCAATCTGATTGACTTTTTCATCTTTGCCTTCTATACTGCTGTCGATATTGGCCTTTTCATCTTCGGAGTTTTCTTCATATTGAAAGACAGCGGTAAACTCCTGTCCTTTGTCATCGATTTCTGAATCGAAATTAAGACTGATCTGTCTGGCGTCGTCCTTATCAGATTCCAGCTCTATCAATTCAGACTGATCAATTATAACCCTATTTGAGTCAAACCTTTTTAGCGTGTTTTTAGAGTAGTCGTCCCCACTTCGGTCTCGTATAAATCCACTAAGTATTAAAGAGGTTTTTTCTTTGAAATAATATTCTACTCCCAAACTGGAAAAAAAGCTGATATTTTCTCGCTCCGGCTTCCGGATTTCATCAAGAAAAGTACTGGGTTCAATTCCATTTAAGTATTCATTTTTATTAGATATTTTCCCGATTGAAATGCTTTTACTGTATGAGTTGGTGGAAAAAAGGTTGAATTTATTTTTTCTCAGGTTTATGTTGGCTGAGCCTCCATAATTTGATGGAATGACATCGGAATAGGTTTGTCCTGCATTGCTAACAAAATTTCCATTAAAACCTAAAAGTTCTTGTTTTTTTAGTATAATGTTCAAAATCCCTGCAGTGCCTTCTGCACCATAACGTGCAGATGGTGAGGTTACTACCTCTACTTTTTCAATGGATTCGGCGGGTAGTTGTTGCAAGCCTTTCGGTCCTGAAATACCTACCAATCCAGAGGGCTTTCCATTGATCAATATTCTTACATTATCATTTCCTCTCAAGGCTACGTTACCTTCCAGATCAACGGTTACTGAGGGCACATTGTCCAATACATCTGCCACACTACCCCCTCTAACGGTAAGGTCTTTTCCTACGTTGTAAATGCGTTTGTCTAGTCTGATTTCTACTTCGGTTTTTTCGGCCATGACTTCAACCCCCTCCAGAGCTGTACTGGCAATGAGCAAACCTACAGTTCCTAAATCAAGATTGCCCTTAATGACCACTCCAGGTTTACTAAAACTTTCAAAGCCGATGTATTCGATGCTGATTTCATAAGTGCCAGGAAAAATCTCTAAATTAAATTTTCCATCAAAGTCGGTGATTCCTCCTTGCAAGAGATTCGGATTTTTGGAGTTTCGAATACTGATGGTAGCGTATTCTAGGGTTTGTTGGGTCTCTTGATCGATGACTACTCCGGACAGTTTTAGTTTGGGAATATTTCTACCTGGGCGTTGTCCTAAAAGGGAATAGGAAAAACAGATTAGGGCAATTATGTAGACTTTTTTCATAGTATAAAAGGAAACCATATTTACAAATGGTTTAAGCCTTGTTTAAAAATTCCATCAAATTTTCGATGGGTCTAGCCAAAACTCCCTTATCGCTGCTTATTATGATGGGTCTTTCAATCAATTTAGGCTGTTCTACCAAAAGTTGTAAAATTTGATCTTCAGTGAGATCTTTGGAAGCGTATTCTTTTTTCCAAAGGACTTCTTTTTTTCTAAGAATCTCTGAAGGTTTCTTGTTGATCTTTTTTAACACCTCACCCAGTGTGTTTTTATCAAAAGATTGTTCTATATATTTAACTATGTCGAAAGAAAATCCATTATCCTCAAGGTATTGAAGAGCCTCTCGAGACTTTCTACATCTAGTATTGTGGTAAATAGTTAATGTCATGATATGTCAAACCCATCTTTTTTTAGATGGGTTGGGGTAACATGGATTATTTTACTTTGTCAACGATAGCCTTAAAAGCTTGGGGATTGTTCATGGCTAAATCCGCTAATACCTTTCTGTTGAGTTCAATGTTATTGGACTTAATTTTGCCCATAAATTGGCTGTAAGACATACCGTGTCCTCTAGCTCCTGCATTGATTCTGGTGATCCACAATGATCTGAAGTTTCGCTTTTTGGTTCTTCGGTCACGATAAGCATATAGCATTGCCTTTTCTATTGCATTTTTTGCAATAGTCCAAACGTTTTTCCTTCTTCCAAAGTAACCTTTTGCTTGTTTGATTATTTTTTTTCGACGGGCTCTTGAAGCCACTGAGTTTACTGATCTTGGCATTTTAATTTAGTATTTTGACATGGGCGGTTATTCAACACTTTGGGCCTCATATCAGGGTGATACAAATTTTAATCGTGATTGTTTTATTTCAATCTTAATTGTTCTTTGATACTCTTCACGTCACTATCATTTACCAATGTTGAATGAGTCAATTTTAGTTTACGTTTTTTAGATTTTTTCGTCAGGATATGACTTTTAAAAGCGTGTTTTCTTTTTATTTTTCCACTGCCAGTAAGCTTAAATCTCTTTTTGGCACTCGATTTCGTTTTCATTTTAGGCATTTCGTCAAATATTTTTATTTCTTTTTGGGTGTAATGAACATGGTCATTCTCTTTCCTTCTAATTGTGGCATTTGTTCTACTTTTCCAATCTGTTCCAAGTCTTGGGCCAACCTTAAAAGTAAGATTTGTCCTTGTTCCTTAAATACAATGGATCGGCCTTTAAAAAAAACAAAAGCTTTGAGCTTGGCACCATCATTTAAAAATTTTTCTGCGTGCTTTTTCTTAAATTCATAATCGTGTTCATCGGTCTGAGGACCGAATCGTATTTCTTTAATGATCACCTTAGTAGCCTTGGACTTGAGTGCTTTTTCACGTTTTTTTTGTTCATATAGAAACTTCTTGTAATCCAAAATTTTACAAACAGGTGGTGATGCTTTTGGAGAAATTTCTACAAGGTCTAACTCTAGTTCTTCGGCAAGGTCAATAGCTTTGGTTAGATTGTAAACTCCTAGCTCAACGTTGTCTCCTACCAATCTGACCTCGTTGGCTGTAATTTTCTCGTTGATTTTGTGAGGATTTTCTTTGATTATCCTCGCAGGTCTATTCGATCTTCTCCTTCGTATTGCTATGACTTAATTTTTTTAAATTAATTTCCAAATTTAGAGATACTTCCTGATATTTCTTTTTTTATTTTTTTTACGAAAACTTCTGTGCTCAAGGTACCCACGTCACCTTCTTGGTGTTTTCTGACGGAGACATTTCCAACTTCTGCTTCTTTTTCTCCCAGAATTAACATAAAAGGAACCTTACTGAGTTCCGAATCTCGGATTTTTTTCCCGATGGTTTCATTTCTATTGTCTAGGGAGGCGCGAATTTCGTTATTTTCAAGGAATTTTAAAACTTTTTGGGCGTATTTTTCGTGTTTTTCACTCACAGTCAGTAAGTTCACTTGTATAGGGGAGAGCCACAGAGGGAAATTGCCTGCAGTATGCTCCAACAAAATAGCAACAAAGCGCTCCAAACTACCAAAGGGTGCACGGTGTATCATAATGGGTCGATGGAGCTTGTTATCACTGCCTTTATAGGTCAGTTCAAATCTTTCCGGGAGATTGTAATCGACTTGAATGGTTCCTAGTTGCCATTTTCTTCCTAGGGCATCTTTGACCATAAAATCGAGCTTAGGACCATAGAAGGCAGCTTCTCCTTCTTCAATAACAAAATCCAATTTTTTTTCCTTGGCAGCGTCAATAATGCCTTGCTCCGCTTTTTCCCAATTTTTTGGATCTCCAATATATTTTTTCAGTTTTTTGGTGTCACGGATAGAAACTTGTGCCTTAAAATTATCAAAGCCCAAAGATTCGAATACATACAACACCAGATCAATGACATTTTTGAATTCTTGATCTAGTTGGTTTGGGGTACAAAAAATATGGGCATCGTCTTGGGTAAAACCCCTCACTCTGGTAAGTCCATGAAGTTCTCCACTTTGCTCGTAACGGTATACGGTTCCAAACTCTGCATAACGTTTTGGCAGTTCCTTATAACTCCAAGGGCGAGTTTTGTATATTTCACAGTGGTGGGGGCAGTTCATGGGTTTGAGCAAAAAAGTTTCTCCCTCGGCAGGGGTTTCTATGGGTTGAAAACTATCTTCTCCATATTTATCGTAATGTCCGGAGGTAATATAAAGCTCTTTGTTTCCAATATGAGGGGAAATGACCTGTTCATACCCAGCTTTTTTTTGTGCAGCTTTTAGAAAATTTTCCAAACGTTCTCTTAAAGCAGTCCCTTTGGGTAACCACAGGGGTAATCCCTGTCCAACTTTTTGTGAAAAGGTAAATAATTCTAGATCTTTTCCCATTTTTCTGTGGTCGCGTTTTTTCGCTTCTTCAAGCATTTCCAGGAATTCGGTGAGTTCCTTTTTTTTGGGAAATGAAATGCCATAAATCCGGGTCAATTGTTTATTTTTTTCATCTCCTCTCCAATAGGCACCAGCAACATTTAATAGCTTAACGGCTTTGATATAGCCCGTATGAGGGATGTGACCTCCACGACATAAGTCTGTAAAATCGGCATGGTCACAAAAGGTGATAGTGCGGTCATCCAAATTTTCGATGAGCTCAATTTTATATGGATTTTCCTCTTTGATATAAAAATCAAGCGCCTCTTGTTTGGAGACAGATCGCATTTTGAATTCAAATTTATGACGGGCAAATTCCAAAAACTTTTTTTCAATGCCTTTGAGTTCTTTTTCGGTAATGGAATGCTCCCCAAAATCCACATCATAGTAGAAACCATTTTCTATTGCTGGCCCAATAGTGAGTTTTGCTTTAGGATAAAGGGAGAGAATTGCTTGTGCCAAAAGATGGGCAGAAGAATGCCAAAAGGCACTTTTTCCTTGATTATCATTCCATGTAAACAATTCGATTTTTCCATCTTCAAACAAAGGGGTAGATGCCTCAACAACCTTTTCATTAAAGATGGCAGAAAGGACATTTCGGGCCAATCCTTCACTGATATTTTTGGCAATTTCGATTACGGTAGTTCCCGTTTCATAGCTTCTTACTGAGGTGTCAGGGAATTTTATTTGAATCATATAATGAAAATCAAAGCAAATATAGTTTACTCCTCCGAGTGAAACAATTTTTATATGGGCTTAGTTTTTTTTATGACCTAGTAGACCATTAATTAAAATTTTGATGGCCCAAAAACCGTAAAAAATTGTCATGATACACAAAGTTCCCCCTAGGATAAGTAAAGGCCAGTAAAAAGGATGGCCTTGGTTTTTAAATGCTTGGTAGACAAGTACCGGAGCAATAAAACAAAGAACGATAAAAGTTCCAACTTTAAGCAATCCTTTTTTTAAGGTTTTAGTGTTCAAGAGTAATTTTTTATAGCTCCTCTGATGCTTTTATATTCATCAAGTAGTTCAGTGGCTTTATTCTTTTCGATGTCTAATTCCTCCATAAGAATTCTGGCAGCCCGATCCACAAGTTTTACATTACTTATTTGAATGTCGATCATTTTATTGCCTTTTACCCGTCCTAATTGAATCATACTCGAAGTAGTGATCATATTGAGAATTAATTTTTGAGCGGTTCCGGCTTTCATTCTAGAGCTTCCCGTCACAAACTCTGGACCAACGATGACTTCAATTGAGTAGTCAGAAAATTGAGTAATTGGGCTCTTTGGATTGCATGTAATACAGCCCGTACTAATCCCATTTTTCTGACATTTTTCTAGAGCTCCCAAAACATAGGGCGTGGTTCCTGAGGCAGCAATTCCGATTACAAAATCATTTTGACCTGGCTGATGTTTTTTTAAATCTTTCCATCCTTGAATAGGGTCGTCTTCAGCATTTTCAATGGATTGATGAAGAGCATCTATTCCGCCAGCTATTATCCCTGATACCATTTCTGAATTAACTCCAAAGGTAGGAGGGCACTCCGATGCATCTAATACACCTAATCTGCCACTGGTTCCTGCACCTATATAGAATAATCGTCCACCTTCTTTCATTTTTGGAACCAAATGATTTATCAGTTTTTCGACATTATCCAAAACAAGCCCTACAGCCGTAAATGCTACTTTGTCTTCTTGATGGATTCCAGACAAAAGTTCTTTGGTCGATTTTGTTTCAAGTGAATCATAATTAGATTCTTTCTCAGTTATTTTTTCAAAACTCATATGTCGAAATTAAATTGTTTATTATTAATAAATAACCTCTCAATGTAAATTAATTGTTAATATAGCGTTAGTTAAACCTTATGAAACTAAAAATTATGTTTGTTTTATCTAAAAAAATAGTCGGATACCTGGGGATTTCTTACTTAATTGCTTGGTTAAAGTTATATGCACGGCGATACAAAAATTTTTATAACGAATCAATCAATTTGTAGCAAAATAAGCACCGATTTTATTCAAGTTTCACCTCTAAGTTTTCTTTTAAGGCATCGAGAAACTTCTGAGTAGTCAAGTAATGAGAATCATCTAGATTTTCTTTGTGAATCAGTAAGGCCAAGTCCTTGGTCATTATTCCACTTTCAATGGTTTCGATGCAGACATTCTCAAGCGTATGACAAAAATCGATCAGTGGTTGATTGAAATCCAGCTTACCTCTGTGAGCCAAACCTCTTGTCCATGCAAAAATCGATGCAATTGGGTTTGTTGAGGTTTCCATCCCTTTTTGATGTTGTCGGTAGTGACGTGTAACGGTTCCATGAGCAGCTTCTGCTTCCATTATTTCCCCATCAGGGGTTACTAGTGTAGAGGTCATAAGGCCTAAAGATCCAAACCCTTGAGCAACTGTATCGGACTGTACATCTCCATCGTAATTTTTACATGCCCAGACAAAACCTCCGTTCCATTTCATTGCAGCAGCAACCATATCGTCTATTAAGCGATGCTCATAGGTAATGCTAGCGGCTTCAAACTTGTCTTTGAATTCATTGTCGAAAACTTCTTGAAAGATGTCTTTAAAACGCCCGTCATAAGCTTTCATGATCGTGTTTTTAGTGGAAAGATAGAGTGGCCAACCTTTATCAAGAGCCCTTATCATACAGGATCTCGCAAAACCAAAAATAGAAGATTCAATGTTATACATACTCATTGCAACACCATTTTCTTTAAAGTCATAAACTTCCCAATTAGTGGCCTGACTTCCATCTTCAGGGGTAAAAGTCATGGTGAGTTTTCCCTTACCGGTAATGATAGCATCTGTGGCTTTGTACTGATCACCAAAAGCATGCCTTCCTATACAAATCGGTTTGGTCCACCCTTGAACATAACGCGGAACATTTTTCATAATGATGGGCTCTCTAAATACTGTTCCGCCTACTATGTTTCTGATAGTTCCGTTAGGTGAGCGGTACATTTTTTTGAGTCCGAACTCTCTCACACGATCTTCATCGGGTGTAATGGTCGCACACTTTATGCCTACTTTATATTTTTTGATGGCCTCTGCAGCGTCAACTGTAATCTGGTCCTCTGTAGCATCTCTAGACTCTATGCCGAGGTCATAGTACAAAACTTGGACATCTAAGTAGGGAAGTATTAGTTGTTCTTTGATAAATTTCCAAATGATTCTAGTCATTTCGTCACCGTCAATCTCAACAATTGGATACTGGACAACAATTTTAGACATTTAAATTTTTATTTATGTTAGACAAATATAATGAAGGAGCACCACAGTTTGGTAACCGATCTTTGGTTTTGTAATACAAAAAAACCGCTGTTATGCGGTTTGATTATTTTATTGCTCTTTGATTCTGGCTTTTTTACCTCGTAATTTTTTAAAGTAATAAATCTTCGATCGTCTAACTTTGCCTTTTTTATTGATTTCAATTTTTTGAATAGTAGGTAAATTGAGAGGGAAAACCCTTTCTACACCAACAGTTCCAGACATTTTTCGTATGGTAAAAGACTTGGAAAGTCCTTGACCTTTGATTTGGATAATCACCCCTTTAAAAAACTGAGTTCTTGATTTATCCCCTTCACGAATTTCATAATAAACGGTGATTGTATCTCCAGCAGAAAACTCTGGAAAGTTTTTTTTCTGGATAAATTTATCTTGAACAAAATTAACGAGTGATTCCATTGAATTAGTGTTGATCAATACTATTGTACTTAAGGACTCTAATTTATTGGGTGCAAATTTATAACTATTTTTGACTTAAACAACTCCCATTTGTTGTTTAGGGTTAAAAAAATCAATTCTGATTGTTCATCAAGTCGGGTCTTGTGTTTTTTGTTTTTTCAAGGGCTTGTTTTTCCCTCCACTTTTCTATTTCGGGGGTATTTCCTGAGGTAAGTATCTTGGGAACTTTCCAACCTTTATATATAGCGGGACGAGTATAAATTGGGGGGGCTAAAAGACCGTCTTGATAACTGTCGGTTAGGGCAGAAGACTCGTCTCCTAATACACCAGGGATGAGTCGAATTATACTGTCACACAATACTGCTGCAGCCAATTCCCCGCCGGAAAGCACAAAATCACCAATAGATATTTCTCTGGTAATTAAATGGTCTCTAACCCTTTGGTCTACACCTTTATAATGTCCACAGAGAATGATAATGTTTTTTTTGGTTGAAAGGGTATTGGAAATACTTTGATTGAGTTGTTCACCATCTGGGGTAAGATAGATGATTTCGTCGTATGTCTTTTCTTTTTTGAGCTGACTGATGCAACGGTATATTGGTTCAATTTTCATGACCATTCCCGCACCGCCTCCAAAAGGATAATCGTCTACTTTTTTTTGTTTATTTTCTGCATAATCTCTAATCAAATGAAAATTTACTATCACTTTTTTCGCTTTGATCGCACGTTTAAGGATCGATGCTTTAAATGGACTGCTGAGTAATTCTGGAAAAAGAGTAACTATATCTATCTGCATGGAATGCAAAAATTAAATTAAAAAATTTAATTATAATTTCAATAAGTTATTTGAACAAAAGAGCTGTCTTTTTAGACAGCTCTTTTGTGTTCGAAAGTTATTGTTTTATTTAAAAATAATTCTTTCTCTTTCTCCATTGGGTTTTAAGAATAAAATACTGGAAAGATTATTAAAATCAACGGCATCAACATCTGATACATCTTTAATTTCTTCATTGTTTATTTCTAATAGAATAAACCCTTCATCAATACCATAACGATAGAGGCGTTGGTTTCCCAATTCTTTTATGATGACCCCGTGACTAAGCTTGAAGTATTCCTTTTGTTCGGAATTGATATTTGTTAGATACATGCCCAAAAATTCGGTAGAATTGGTTTTCTTCAAGATTACGGTTATTTTCTTTTTGTAATCCTCTCTGCTATAAGTTACCTCAACTTTTTCACCTGGTCTTTTGGTGGAGAGATAACCAGTCAAATCTGAGAAGCTGTTGATTTTGACATCGTCAACCTTTTTAATTATATCCCCACTTTGCAAACCAGCTTCTGAAGCTCCCATTCCTTCAATCACTTCTCCAATTAAAAAACCTTGTGTTTCATTGATTTCAAATTTTTCTGCCAATTCAGCATTAAGGGCACTACCCGAAACTCCGAGTAGACCTTTTTGAACATTTCCGAACTCTAATAAATCCTCGAAAACTTTTCTAACAATATTACTAGGTACTGCAAAAGAGTATCCTACAAAGCCACCTGTAATGGAAGATATGGCAGTGTTAATTCCTATTAACTCTCCGTCTGTATTTACTAAAGCACCTCCACTATTTCCCATATTGACAGCGGCATCTGTTTGAATAAAGGATTGGTTTTTACTATCTCTATCATTTAGGTCTCTCGATTTGGCACTGATAATACCAGCAGTAACAGTCGAGTTGAGATTGAAGGGGTTACCCACAGCCAATACCCACTCTCCTATTCGTGCTACCTCCGAGTCCCCAAAAGGGATGTAGGGCAATGACTCATTAGTTTTTATTTTTAAAACAGCTAAATCGGTATTGGGGTCCGATCCAATGATTTCTGCAACATAAGTCTTGTTTTTGTTAGAAGTCACTTCGATTTCGGTTGCATCCTCTATTACATGATAATTGGTAATGATTAGTCCATCGGGGGAAACGATCACACCCGATCCAGTACCAATTCTTTTTTCGTCAAAATTTTCACCGTAAAATTGTCTTAACCAACTGGAAACGTTGCCTTTTTGAATGCTAGTGTTTTTTACATGTACTACAGCATTTACTGTTTTTTCGGCTGCTCGGTTGAAATCGGTCATTTCGGCAGCGACTTTATTATTATTGAAACTGTAGGTAGTTGGAATTAAGCTAGGCTTTTCATTTTTTACAATTCCACTATTTTCATCTGAAAAATAATCATGAGCAGCTAAAGTAACTAAAGAACTTATAGCTGCAATCATAAGGGTTTTTAATGTAGATTTCATATTCGTTTTTTATTCTTTAAACAAAATTATAAAATCTATCCTTTACCGATCTTTCATTTAACGACTATTTAACAGATTCAATTGCGGATAAATTTTCCCTAAATTTGATATATGAATTTTCAATTTGACAAATATCAAGGAGTTGGAAACGATTTTATAATCGTCGATGATCGGAATGAAAATTTTCCGGAAAAAGAAATCAGTATGATCAAAAAACTTTGTGATCGTAATTTTGGTATAGGTGCCGATGGGTTTATCCTGTTAAGGGATTCAGAGGAATCGGATTTTAAAATGCTTTATTTCAATTCAGATGGTAATCCCAGCACTCTTTGTGGTAATGGCAGTAGGTGCGTATTTGCCTTTGCCAAAAAACATCAAATTGTAGGTAATCAAGGGATATTTGAGACATCAGTTGGTAAACACAAAGCAGCTTTTACCTCTGATTCTCTAATTTGTGTTGAGATTTCAAATGTGCTTGAAATTGAAAGAAGGGGGTCCGGTATTTTTATTGATACCGGTTCCCCCCATCATATTGAGTTTGTAAAGGATGTTTCGGCTGTAAATGTCTTAGAGCAAGGGGCTGCTATTCGATATGGTGCTCCTTACTTCAAGGCAGGGTCTAATGCCAATTTTGTAGAAAAAATAAATCAGAAGGAATTAAACATTAGAACCTATGAAAGAGGGGTAGAAAATGAAACTTTGGCCTGCGGAACTGGAGCAGTTGCCGCAGCTATTGCGATTCATTTTTCAGGGTTAACTTCTTCAAATATTGTTAATATAAATACTTTGGGTGGGCGTTTACAAGTTACATTTACTCACGATTTGGGTAAATACAAAAACATTCAATTGATCGGTCCTGCTTCCTTTGTTTTTTCTGGTAACTTCAAAACAGAATGATTCAACTTCAAAATGAAATAGTAAGCCTAAGGGCTATAGAGCCCGAAGATATTGATCTGTTATTTGATTTGGAGAATGATGTAGGTTTATGGAAGTATTCTAATCGTTTGCAGCCCTATTCTAGAGATTTACTTCAAAACTATATTGCCAACGCACATAAAGATATTTTTGAAACCCGTCAAATTAAGTTTACCATTAGTAGAATAGATCACACGGCTGTTGGCTTTATCGATTTATTTAATTACGAACCCTTGCACCGTAGGGCAGGAGTGGGGTTGTTGATACGAAATCAAGACCAGAGCAAGGGGTATGGAGGAGGAGCACTTGATTTGATCAGGATATATGCCCAAAAGTATTTACAATTACATCAACTATACGTTAACATTGCAGAGGAAAATAAAATAAGCATTAAGCTTTTTGAGCGCCAAGGATATAGTTTTGCTGGAAAAAAGAAGGATTGGAATTTTTACGAGGGAGAGTATCACAACGAGAACATTTATCAAAAAATGATTGAATAATGTATCGAAATATCATACTTAAATTCATCCTCATAATGGGATTGGCTATTTGCCTGTATTTTGTTTATTTATTCAGTAAAACCTTTTTTTTAGATAATACGGTTTTTGAAGAGAAAAAAGTTTAT
>MDSV01034466.1_pt1 | contig 30623 bp, 22 predicted proteins | sample 810851 | NCBI WGS metagenome assembly MDSV01 (sample SAMN05326640, study PRJNA326480) | marine metagenome | isolation source: seawater | place: Atlantic Ocean: North East | collected 2012 | reverse complement strand
TTCTATTCCTGAAAAGTATTCTAATTGTAGAAGTGCGAATCCAGTATTTAGATAATCAAAGTCATCACTTAGAAAACCAGTAACTTTTGGCCCGTTTGATTTGAGAGGGTCAAATGTTCCCGAAGATAACTGAACTAAACCCGAGCCCCGATGTTGTTCAACTCCTGTCAAACTCATCGATGCTGCCTGATGCCAACTCATTGTTGCCATCTCTAACTTCTGTTGCTCAGAATAATCAGGTTCAATAAGTTCCAATGACTCTGAAAAATGATTATTTTTACTGGACATAAGTACAGGTGAAAATGAGGTAAGCAAAAATAGTGCCAGCATCAAAAGAACACGACGATGGTTCACCATAACACATCGGACTCCTGTGAGGTTTTTGAAAACAACCCCATGATGACCTCTAAATGCTCATCAAATATTGTTATATTTTGAGATTGCTGAGTCTGTCTTCATAACTGATTTTTCCCAATTGGATTCCACACCCATCAATGCTCTAATAGCATCAACATTTTCTGGAATAACATCAGATTCTTGATGTATCGCTTGGAAATAATAAAGAGTATTTCCTTCCAACTTCACACCATCTTTCCAGACAAAAATTTCATGTAAATCGCCCCACTTACGACCTATGTCCCTTGCAAATTCCATAACTTCGGCGGTGGTAGTAATTCCAGTTTCTCCACCATTCATCAAAATGATCCTTGGTTGAGAGCCCCACATAGAAAGTACCTTTTCCGTATCTAGTCCATGCCCTTCTGGCAATGTCGCAACTATTACATGAACGTGCATTATAGTAGTTGGAACTGCAACTGCCATGGAATTAATTGAGATCTCAGGCTTGACAGTCATTACATCAGGACCATGGTGAGAAGGTACTTTTAGAACCGGCTTGATTGCATTGATTGGTCCTTTGTTTGAGTCACCAGGGTCTGCTGCTCGACGAATCATAGTACACTCAACACTTAACTCACCACAGTGATTGTAAAGAGGTACTAATGTCCTTGAAAGTCCGGTAGTATTGCAGGAAACTACACGAGTACCTTCTGCATTGAGGTTCTCTTCATGATTTGCTGATGAAGTATAAGACAACTCAGTCATCGAATGTTTCTCTCCACCTTGAAAAATCCACTTTACGCCGGCTGATTGATATTTTTCTTTGTTAGAAGCACCTATTTTGCCAGGTGAACAATCCACTACAATGTCAGCAACAGAAAGTAAATCTGATAATCCTCCATGACACTCATATCCAGCTTTACCAAATGCATCAATTCTTTCTTGCTCATCAAATGTACAATAGATGGGATATCCTTTTCTCACTGCTAAATCACAACCAAATGCAGGCCTAGTCTTAGTTACACCAACAATTTCCATATCATCTTGAGCGTCGACAGCATCTGCAACTCTCTTGCCAATTGTTCCATATCCGTTGATAGCCACCTTAATTGTCATGCCCTCACCGATTACCTGTCCTTGAAGTCCCTCTATTAACAAATCGTTAGAAATATCTTGGTCAAAAACATCACAATTCATAATTTGCTCAAAGAAAGTATATGTTCAAGATACTTCGACATAGGCTCATGGCGGATGTGTTGGATATTGTCGAACGCTCGTTTAGTATCAATTTAAAACTCGGTTCTAGACTTGAAGCAGCAGCCCAACAAAATGCCATCTTACGTATTGGATGGACCAATTCAGGAGAACCGGTTCCAAAGAAAGGTGAGTTGGGGCTTTGTCCTGGCTTGCCTAAAGGTTCAAAACTTAGGGCTTTAGGAGTATTGGGTTCATGGATTGCAGCATTTGGTAATGGTGGCAATTTCACAATCCAAGGCGATAGCGGCTCATTTCTTGGCGCAGGAAATAATGGAAATATAATCACATGTGAACAAAGTTCTGGAAACTATGCAGGTTTCGCTATGAAGACTGGAAAAATCAGTATCCTAGACGGAGCCGGTAATGATGCCGGTTCATGTATGACTGGAGGCTTACTCTACATTAGAGGAAATGTCGGTTCGAGAGTCGGAGGTGGAATGACTGGAGGATTAATTGTAGTAGACGGTGACGTTGGTAGCGACCCAGGGGCTGGAATGACTGGTGGTAGAATAATTATCAATGGAAGGTGCCCTAATCCTCCAGAGGGAGTGGCTTTGAGACCATTGACTGCTGCTGAACAAAAAGAAATCAACAAACAACTCGATGATAAGAATCATGAAATTCCAAAAGATGCAATGTGCTTAGAAGCAAATGATACTATTTCAAGTCAAAATAGAGAAAATTTAGTTTCAAGTGGAGATCTTTCCGGAATTGGTTTGGTCCCTGGTGATGAAGGAAGAAAAATGCACTATGTCACTTGTGACACTGTTGCATTGATTGGGGAGAGAGGAGATGAAAACATACCTGTTGCTCTACCGTTGCCAATGATTCCTTGCATAGATGACGCTAAAGAATTGAAATTACCAAAAGATACCGATATTGCATTGGTTGATTGTCTAAATAAGCAACCATTCATGACTCGCCACAACCCTAGGAATAATGACTTTTTACTAATTGATTGTGAAAACCTATCTGATGTTTCACAAAGTATTACTCAATCGGGAGGTATAATCCTTGACTTCACATCTTTACCCAGTATGGATTCAGAAGAAATTGATGGCATGCTAGTGGCTCTTCGCTCTCTATCTGGAAGAAATAAGCCATATGGCATCATAGAAGGCATTGGAAGAATAAACAGACTTCATACTCAAGCAACATATCATAATGCAGACCTAGCCATTTGTAAAATCGAAGATAATTCTGGAATTTCCGAGGCGGCTAGCTTACCGCTAATCGGTAGAAGTAACAAGGCAACCCTAGAAGGAACTGATACAGATTCTGGAATATTACTTGGCTTTTCTGCAGATGCCCAAGAGCTAGCAATTCTATCAGCGACTGGAATTAAAGTGACATGTTGCGAAGTTCCGATGATAGATGCTATGGATTTAGCAATGTGGATACAAGGATTGAATAGAGGCTTATCAAGCATTCTTCGAGAGTTAGGATTAGAATCAATAGACGGGTTGAATAGACTACATCTTCGTGCATTAGACCATGAGACTGCCGCTGTAAGTGGTTTGAGATTAGCGGGGTACGAGAGGCCATTACCACATTGGTTTGCAAGATGAGGAATAACTATGCCAACAATTTCTGTCGAGCAAAATTTGATTACAAGTCTTCTTGCTAAGCATGACTTAGTTAACGACATTGAGGTTCTATCCAATGAATTACCACTTTTAGGCACAGATATCGATAACTGTACCGAAGATATTCTAGACATTGAGATTTTTCCAAATCGGCCTGATTTACTTTCTGGTGAAACCCTTTCTAAAGCGATAAGAAATTTCATACATGGACAGAAAGCAACTCCAAGTTTGGATGTTAAACAAGGAGAAATCAAAATATCTGTTGATAGAGAATTAGAAAATATTCGACCAATTATCCTTGCAGGAGTGGTTAGGGGAGTCAAGTTGGAAGATGATTTAGAGGTTGATGCATTTATCAAATCACTGATGGACCATCAGGAAAAATTACACTTCGCATTGGGTAGAGGTAGACGTAGGGCATCAATTGGAGTTCATGACCTTAGTACGTTAAAGCCGCCATTTAGGGTTAAGGCGGTTTCAGGAGATACAAAATTCACACCTCTTGCAATGAATGAAGAAATGAGTATTGAGGAGATATTAGATAATCATCCAAAGGGTATTGATTACGCACACCTGTTAGAAGGATTTGATAAATTCCCCGTAATTACAGACTCGAATGATGCAATCTTATCTTTCCCTCCGATTATTAATGGTAATCATACTACTGTTAACAAAAACACTAGAGATTTCTTCATCGATGTAACCGGATGGGATCAGCGTTCTTGTGAGGCTAGTTTGATGTTAATTGCTTCACAATTATGTGAAAGAGGAGGAGAAATCGAATCTGTTGAAGTAACTTCGTTTGACGGTGTTGTAAAACAATATCCCGATGGTTCTGCAATTCAACATGAGGTTCCTACTGATTTGCTGGATGGCTTATTAGGTCGGATTTTAACCGATGAAGAAATTTCTAAAGCAATTAATCGAATGGGAGGGAGGTATATTTCCAGAAACCCAGAAAATTCCATCACTGTTGAAATGCCTAGATGGAGATTTGATATATTGCACCCAGTAGATTTGGTTGAAGATATTGCAATTGGCCACGGATACGAAGATTTAGGTTCCGATGTACCTAAAGCACCGATGACTGCTATACCTCGTAGCGATGGACATTTGCGCAGAAGAATTCGTGATTCGATGCAGGGCCTAGGTTTCATGCAAATTCAATCACTTACCCTATCAAATGATGATGACCAATTTAATTTCATTAGATTTCCACCCGTCGGAGAAGTTACAAGAATCACTAATCCAATCACCATTGACCACACATTGCTTAGACAATATTTGACGCCTGGCTTGATGCGCTTACTTGCAACAAATCAACATCATAATCTCCCCCAAAGTGTATACGAACTAGGTACTGTTGTAAGAGACCACAAAAACTCGGATAGAGTTGCATTCTTGGTAGCTGAGCGTAGTGGTGGATTTGCAGCAGTTAGAGGGCGAGTTCAAGCATTTATGAGAGATATTGGAGCTGTAGATTACACTATTGAGAAGTTGCCCGATGGCGAAGGCCCTTGGCTGAGCGGACGATCTGCTAAAGTTGTAATCGATGGAATTCATGTTGGGTGTTTTGGAGAGATGGACCCTATAATTTCAGAAAAGTTTGAACTTCGTGTTCCCATAAGTGGAGCTGAATTTTCACTAACCAATTTGGCAGAATCTATTTCAGACCCAGTATGAGTTTTTTTTGAACAAAACACCCGAGTGTTTCAAGAGACTTACTCATTGCACTGCCTATGAGCAGAGGAGTGGTCCTGATGTTGTTGGTGACAATTTTAGCACCAATGGTTTATGCCACCGCAAATACTCAATCACGAAGTGATTTTGTAGGGGTTAATTCTCAGGAAGAACTTATCATACACCGTAGTGAAACATTAGAGGTGCCAATTACTCTTCAAAACATTAAGGATTACACACAGACTTACACATTAGAATTACTTTCAATTGGTGATGATTTGAGTGTTACTGGGCTTCCTTTGCAATATACTTTAGATCCTAACGGGCTTCGTCAAGTTAAATTTAGTATCACAGGTGACTCAAATGCAGGATATGCATCAAGTACCTTGAAATTGAATATTACTAATGATGTAAATTTGGATGAATATCACCATATTGAAATCGATATTGAAATTATGCCTCAATCAGACTTAGAGTTCGGGGTTGAAGGAATTTCACAATTCGTTGTTGATGCAGAAGTCCGCACTAATCTTGCAGTCAATATTACCAATAATGCATTACTTTCTGATGAAGTAACCTATAGCATCTCCACGCAATCATCATGGAATTGGGGTTGGACCATGAATCAAACCAACGGAAATAATGCGTTAGAGACTCTATCACCCGGACAATTATCTTATGTTTATTTCTGGGTTGACATACCTTCTGTAGTGGATGGCTCGCCACTGTTTGAAACTGGACCTAGATTCACCCTTATTGCGTCTTCAGGATTAGATTATGCCAAAAGTCAATGGTCATTTGATCTCTTAATGAGTGCTTATAGAAATATTTCTATCGACTATGTAGAGGAAAATTTGACACTAGATCCTAATGAAAATGATAGAGTAAGCATCACTGTTCGAAATGTTGGTAATGTAAATAATAAAATTAGCATTGCACTAGAGGCTATAGATGATTCTGGACAGCCAATTGCAAATATGGGACTTGCTGATAGAGTAGAGTTTGACGGCTGGACTGCTGCCCTTTTTGGCGCTAAAGAAGATATAGATCTCTTGCCTAATCAAGGACGCACATTTGAAGTCGGAATACAATCACCAAATGACTATTCAGGAAATTTTAATGTCAGAGTACATATCTACCCTATCGGGGATATTTCAAAGAAAAATATCGTAGATGTTAGTGCGGATATTGAATGGGTACGTAATGGAAATTTAGAATTGATTAATGAGGAGTGCCTTGAGTTATTACCAGGACAGCAATGTAAATCTGAATTTAGAATTACCAATACAGGAAATGCATTAGATAATTTTGAAATTAAGGTTAATGAAATACCTTCTTTCTTGCAATTTACTGGATCATCTTTGTCCTATAACTTACTACCAAATCAAGTTATTACAAGTGAAGAAATAATTGTAACGGCAAGACAAGAAGCCTTCGCATTTGAAAATGGAAATATCGAATTTCAACTAGTACTTTCGGGAAGTCAAGAAGTGGTTTCAGAGGCTAGCAATACAGTGGTCATCGCTCCGCAAATTAACTGGAGTTTAGAGGAATTAGTCGAAGAAATCGATGCTAAAGGTAGACTCTCTATTGCTATGACTTTGAAGAATAATGGTAATGCTATTGACGGACTAGTAGTTCAACTGGAGTGTTCACACTCAACACAAATGACCTTCATACCACCAAGTAATGCAATTATTGAAGATGGGGTTGATTTCCCTAGGTCTTTTGAAATTAATGACTTACCATTAGGCTCTAATTTCACGATTAGAGCATGGGCTGAAATACCTGATGACCAAACAAGTAATGGAACAATGGAGTTGTACACTACAGTACGCTCAAGATTTGCTCCTGATCAACCATTTATTTTCACATCTTCAGCAGATTATCTCGGCGAGTCATGGCGTTCTGATGTTGAAGAAAATGATGATTATAGTTTTACTAAATTCGCATCGGATGTAAAAATAATTGTCAAATCATGGGGTTTTGTGATTTTAGCAGTCATCATATCAACCATGATATTAAATCGGTCATTGAAAGACAGAAAACAGAGATTGGAAGAGGAAGCTCTCAGACAATCATTATACAAGAAGAAAACCCCTGAGCAAGTAGAAGATTGGATGGGGAAATTTGAGCAGAAAAGTCAAACTGAAATGCAGGTGATTGAATCACCTGAAATCTCATCGGAAAGATTCGAGAATACATTCAAAAAATTTGCAGGACCTACTAAGCAAGCTTCTGCTCCAGTCGATGAACGATTAAGAGAGGCAGCAGGATTAGTATTAGATGTACATGATAAGACCAGTGTTATTGAATCGGCAGATGAATTGCTCGAACAAATATCGAATGAAGGAATTGCAAGACCAATAGAGCAGAATCAATCTCTCGAGATGAAACCGGAGGAAACAAGTCTCACAACAAGAAATGACCCTAATAATATTACAAATAAAAATCAACCAGCAGTAACAACCGTACAAAATTCTGTACCACTGCCAAAAAAGATTGAGGATGATTTAGATTTTTGAGAGATAATATGTGGAAAATAGGTTCTGATGAAGCAGGTAGGGGCCCAGTTATCGGCCCACTGGTAGTTTGTGCTGTGGCAATGCCCATTGAAGAACATGATAATTTGATTGAAAATGGTGTAAAAGACTCTAAATTTTTAAGTTCCATGAAGAGACAAGAATTGAAAAATTGGTTTATGGAAAATAGCAAGACTAAACCTTGGTATTATAGTATTATAATATGCTCACCTGAACGCATAGATTCATCGTCAGGAAATCAGGGGTTGAATGTACTAGAAACAGAATTATTTGCAGAAGCGATAAATTCTCTTCCTTCTAATGTAAAAGAATCTGTCACTATTCTAAATGATGCTTGTGACGTTAAGCCAAAAAGATTCAGCGACCGAATTGCTAACCAATTGGTCTCATGGCCATGGCCTAGGTCTTCTATTACTAGCGAACATAAAGCAGATGAAAATGACCCTTTCGTTGGAATGGCGAGTATTTTAGCTAAAGAGAAAAGAGATGAATGCATCAAAGAGATATCTGATAAACTGGGCTTCTCTGTTGGTTCGGGTTATCCAAGTGACCCCAATACTAAGAAAATAATTCCACAATTAATTGGCGATACACCACATCCACAACTTCGTTGGAGTTGGGCAACTGTAGAACGTGAGTGGAATAAAATTCATAAAAAAGAATTGCCTAAAAGAAACTCGGCGCCAAAAAATCAGTCTACATTATTCTAAATTTCAAGATTTTTGCCCATGCACTTCATGAAGTATCAGCATTAGGATTGTATGAATCCCATGTCTTGGACTCCCGATGCTAAAACGATGAATCTGATTAGGCACATGGCAATACAAAATGCCATTGAATATGAGGGTAAAGCCAATCCTGGTTCAGTAATTGGAAGAATTATGGGTACTAATCCTGACTTAAGGCCACATGGTAAGACCATCAGCCCAATGATTTCTAAAGCGGTAATTGAAGCAAATAATTTAGCAGGGAATAAAGGTTTAGATCACCTTAGAGAAATTTTACAAAATGAGGCGCCACATCTGCTTGAAGAGAGGCAGAAAAAAGAAAGAAGAGTTGGTTTACCTGAATTATCAAATGCCGAGAAGGGTAAAGTTGTTTTGAGATTTGCACCTAATCCTAACGGACCACTTTCATTTGGGCATGCTAGAGGAATAGTAATCAATGGTTCATATGCAAAAAAGTTCGAAGGGGAATTAATCCTAAGATTTGATGACACAGATACTTCTGTGAAGCCACCATTACTTGAAGCATATCAGCAAATTCCAAAGGAAGCAGAATGGTTGCTCGGTTTCCCTCCACATCGAATTGTTATTGCTAGTGATCGTATGGAACATTACTATGAATATGCTCAAAAGATGTTATCGGATGGTTTCGGTTATGTTTGTACTTGCAGTGCCGAATCTTTTAGAGAATTCCGTGTTGCTAAATCTGAATGTCCTTGTAGAATTCAAGAAATGAGTACAAATATTGATATGTGGCAGAAAATGCTTGATGGTACATTCAAACCGGGTGATGCTGTTGTTAGAGTTAAGACTGGAATGGAACTAAAAAATCCAGCACTTCGTGACTGGCCAGCTCTAAGAATACAAGATACTGAGACAAATCCTCACCCAAGAGAAGAAATTGGCTCTAAATATCGAGTATGGCCATTACTTGATTTCCAAAGTGCTGTAGAAGATTATCTCCAAGGTGTGACTCATATCATTAGAGGCAAAGATTTGATGGATTCAACAAGAAAGCAAATATTACTCTACCAGCACTTTGGCTGGAATTATCCAGAAACAATGTATTGGGGACGTGTTAAAGTTCATGAGTGGGGTGGATTTTCGACTTCGCAAATGCGTAGAGATATTGAAGCGGGTCTTTTTGAAGGATGGGATGACCCTCGTCTTCCAACAATCTCGGCACTGAAAGGCAGAGGGATCACTTCCGAAGCGCTAAGACAATTCTGGATAGAGTTGGGAGTAACACAAAAAGATATTTCAGTTCCACTAGCAACACTTTATTCTCATAATACAAAACAAATTGATGATGATGCTCCAAGAATTTCTTTCGTTCGCAACCCATTCAAGATAGAAATTACAGGAGAACATGAAAACTCAGTTACAACCTCAGTACATCCTAACCATGACTCTATGGGAATACGCACTTTCGACGTGTCAAACAATAGTATATTTATCGAAAAAGAAGATTCAGATAAGCCCAAACTAAGACTAAAGGAATTTGCAGATTTTGATATGGATGGAAATTCAGCAAAATTTATTTCCAAAGCTAGAAGTGACAAGAGACCAATTGTTCATTGGATTTCAGAATCAGATTGTCATAAAGCAAAGTTAATTTATCCAAATAACGAAGAAATCTTGACAATAGATGGTGTACTAGAAAACCATGAATATAAGTCAGGAACGATGGTTCAAGTCGAACGTATAGGATATGGAATTCTTATCGACAGTTCAACAATAATGTTCACTCACGATTAGGGTAACTATCAAAGCCCTGTTCTTATAGCGCCTGTTGATGACACAAGATAAGAAGACCATCGCTGAACTTAATCTTAATGACGAGCATATCACTGTAGGTGTTGATGATGCTCTCAAGGAAGGTGCTAAGAGGCTATTATCTGTTCCAGGCGGAATTCTAATCGTGCTTGATGATGATTCAAAAGTAAAGGGCGTGATGGGTTACAAACAGTTTCTTCAAGCAATCGAAAGAGAAATGGATATGAATTCATCTAAATGTGGGGAGTTAATGGAAATGGATTTCATGGAAGTTAAAAACACTGATTCGATCAAAGATGTCCTTAAACAAATCAAAAAACGTAGCCCTCAAGCGGTTGTTTCCGTTGATGAGAATGGAGAATTCTCAGGATATTTCTCACCGAGTGACTACAAAGAATCTCGAGCAATTGTAAAATCATTGAAGTCTTTAAAACTTTGATTTAACCGACTATCTTAATGGTTCTTGAACAACCACTACATGCAATTCTAAGTGGTCGAATGTCGCTTGTAACTATGTTTACTGTTTTACAAGCCGGGCAGCCTATAGTCGGCAACGATGTTTCAACTTGTGGAGCAATACTAGAATTCTGAAGACTTCGACGCGGACTGACTAAACTAGTGATGAACCACAAAGAGACTACAGCAATTGCAGCGCCTCCGATAAAGACTGGAGGGTAAGAGAAATAGTAAATTAGCATTACAAGTGGTATCAAAACTAATTCAAACATCAAAAACCTTCGATGCCTATTACGAGTAATGCGTAAACAGAATAGTAGGCCTAACAAAAATATGACGCCAGTGAGAGTGATGAGTGTTGTAGGGCCATAGAAAATTGAATCAGTTGGTTGAATGGTGATTGTAAAATCTTCTGATGGACTGATTGAATCACCTTCAACCGTAATCTTTTCACCCCAAGGCATTCTTGAGTGCTTGAATATTAGGTCATCGGATTCTAATAATTCTGCTCCTGCAAAAGATGACATTCCTGAAGAAGTTGCTTCTATTTTCAATGAATAGTCTTTCCAAATATTATCAGAACTAGACGATGTAAATGTTCGCATTAAAATGAAATTTGTATCCTTTTCCAATGTTTGAAGAGTAGAAAACTGAAGTTTCAACGGATGTTCAATGACACTGGTCTCACCCATTAAATCTACTGAAATCGATATTGTATCAAAATCACCTTGGTCTCCAATTAGTTCTCCGCTATCAATCTGCATGCCATTGAGATCTGTCATATATGTCCTATATCTGTTAACCATTTCTCTTTGGAATTGTTCCAACTCTACTGATTCAATATTTTTACTAACTCTTTCCTGGTCTGTAATTGAGCCAGGATTCCAACCCCTTAATACTGAATCTGGACCAATGTTAACATCTCCAATGTGGTCCATACCCCACCTCATCCAGAATGCCATATCACCATCAACTTCTAAAGTGGTTAATCGAGATAATTTCAATTTACCTTTTGAAATTGACAACTCAACATTTTGTTCGATAGATAGAGGACTTCCAACACCACCTATAGATGTCCTTAATGGCTCATTTGACGGATAAAATGTTCCTGTACCTCCGCCACCATCAAATGTTTCAACCAAGAATTCTGATTGACCAGAAAGTAATGGTCCTGAAGATTGTAAAGAAACTCTAATTGAAACTTGGATTGTCTCTTCGCCACCTGATGCACCTTGCCAAGTCCATGTTATAATGAATGAGTCTCCATTTTGGGTTTGAACTGGATTACCTGAAATCAAGATATTATTCACCCGCAGTTCAATAGAACTCGAATAAGATAACGTGTCTAGGCCAAATGGAGAGTCTATTTTCACTGGTAAGTAGACATCACTCCCATCGACTATAGGATCTTCAATAGTCAAGTCTAGCAAAGGAATTTCTGCAGTAATTTTTGACTCATGATCAGAAGAGCCCCATAAGAATTCTAGCTTTGCCCCACTTTCTGGAACACTAAATACAACTGTTCTTGCAGTCAAGCTTAACTCGATGTCACTTGATGCTGACAGTGAAGTACTATCTACTGGAATATCAAAACTAAGAACCCCTTCACCTTGTGGTAAAATAGTTGAACCAATATCAGTAGAAGCAGAAAAGGAAAGTGATCCAATTTTTACAGTTGCAGTGGCGTTAACCTGTGCTCCACCAGCATCGCTAACTTTGTAGTGAATTGAAAATGACCAAGTTGATTCAGGAACATCACCAGGCCATACTTGACTCATACTCCAAGTTCCTATTTGCTCTTCCGAGGTAATAGAATTGGAAATCGAGACTGAAGAGGAGTCTGTATCCAATTTCTGTGAAAATGGAGTCAAATCTCCACTAGCTCCTTCAACAAGATACAAGTCTACACTGGATGCAGTGTCGCAACAAACCTGAACTGGTTCTGCAGCAGCAGTATTGGTAAATGTCGTAGAAAATGGCATCAAAGTAGCACAAATCAAAACTAAAAGTAAGGTTGTTGCCCGACTAAACATTGCTACCACAGAATGCACGGAACATTCATGCCTCATAACTTACACTACTATAAGTTAAAAAAAAGTTAGAAAAATATACTCTATAAGAATTTCCAAATCACAGCGCTTTTTCCAATAGAGCCCCTAATTCTTTTTCAAATAGAGACACTATGGCTTCTCCAACTTCACCTTGTAAATCATCTGGAAGAAGCCTCAATCCCAAACGGGTTGCAGCCCTTGTTGCTTTGAGTTCAGCGTAAATTGTTCGTGCCTTGGTATGGAAATAGTAAGCGACTGCTTCTTTGATTTCTTGCTTCAATTCTGGATCTTGGTCTACTTTAGAACGGATGTGAGACTTTAGTTCATCTTTCACAAGGTCTCGGAATGCATCAATTACCAAATCTTCAGTAGACATCAAATCTTGAACTTGATCACGGATACTTCCAGTCAGTAGTCTCTCAATAGCCATGACAAGCCGAGTAGGCGACATGGTTTGAAGTCATCGTATACTAAATACCAAGTTTTCCTTGAGAAATCAAGCCTCTCAAAATAGCGCTTGAATGTGCTTTAGTCTGCTCTTCCTCTGTCGGCCAACCAATCTTTGTCAAGTGAATTTGACTGTATATATCCTGATTTTCGCCTCTAATCATCAAACGGTGCCATAGTAATTCCTCCAATCGAGGGGTAGAAATCACCTTGTCAACTAATGATGGAAGAGCTAATTCACTTATTGCTTGACTCCTTGATTCAAAATTCATTTTATCCCAACGCTTTCTCAACCTTTTGAGCATAGTTTGAGAAATGTTTGGAATCATCCCTTCTGCAGATTCTGGTACTTCTGGTAAAGGAACTACACTGACTGAACCTTCATCTCGAAGTATGTCTCTAATGGAGGAATGAATTGGATCGAATGTATTATCCAGTGAATCTCTCATCCATTGACCACTTATTGAAAATGGTCGTAACCGTCTTACTCTCGCCCCATTCGGTGCAATTTTAGCAGCTATTGCTGCACACTGAGATACAACATCCAATGCCCCCATTCTTTCGTTTTTCTTGGCCCCCATTCTAACACTAACTGACAATGGCAAAATCATAACATAATCTTCAACTTTCAAATCTGAACAGTTCCATGTCTCTTCAAATGGATTGATAGAAATAGTAAGGCCGTCTTTCTTGACATCTAATTCTTGCTTTTCACCATGTGGGGTATGTTGCCTAGATTTCAGCAGTCTTCTACTATATCTGATATCAGAATCAATACATGCAGATTCAAGATGTGATATCGCTAAAATGCCCTCTAAGTCACATGGAGCGTTTAGATAAACCATCGATGATGATTTAATCAAATCACATATCGATTGAAGATAGGGTTTAGCATCTTCAAAAGGCGCTGACTCAAGTAAATCATTCATTGGGCTCAACTGTACCACAATCGCCCTCATTCATCAACCTCTCCCAAAAGGAAGAGAACGAATTGATAATCACTCGACCATTAGTCTTAGTTCATCACGCTTATATCGCCAGTCTGAAGGAAGTTTACCCTCTGACTTGTAATAATTTGATAAGCGTCGGATTTTAGATTCTGTAATTTCTAGTGAACGCTTGTTGTGAAGATCCTTGTGGTTTCCGCTACCTAAATGATTGATAATAGCAACTGCTTGCCTCATGAGGTTCATCATATCTTCAGGATAAGTTCCGCCAATATCGTTCTCGGCAAGTATTGCTCCGATTCTCTTCCCGACTACTAATCTAGCATCAGGAACTGAATGTTGGTCTCTAAGAATTATTCCAATTTCTGATGTGGAATGACCTGCTTTACCTAATTCGACTATTAGAGAAGTGACCTCTTTTACATCTGTATTAGACCACTCAGGAGCTTCTGAGACAAATGGCTTAGTTGAGCCACTCTTTCCCTTTCTCGATTTGTACATACGTGCCATAATAACCACTCAAAGCAAGTTGGCGACTTGCCCCCCCTTCTTAATCACTCCGCATGGACGATGATTAGATTTATTGAATATAATAGGGTATTTTCATAGCCTTTGATGAGATTTTGCTAGACGACCACCAGTTGTTGGCCATTCCCAAGCAGGCGCCACTGCTCTTGCTAAACCTACAGGTAATCCATCTTGATAGACAAGAATGTCATTACCTGACTTGATATCTGAATCAAAACTATCAATGTTAGAATAAAAAATATCGCCCTTCCACTTTATACCTGATTTAAGTTCCATTTTTGAAAGAGATTTATTTTTATGAAGTACAGGAATTGCCGCCTTAGAAAAAGAGAATCCCCGCCTGTCAATAGACCACAGAGCGATTTGTGTGTTGTCTTTTTCCAATCTCCAAAAAGGTGGTTTGCCTCTAATAGATACTCCTTCAAGCCAAAAATCATTTTTCATTTGCTTTCTAGAGACACTTGCAAATGTGTCCATTAAGGCACGATTGTTCCTCCTATTGGGCACTTCAAATCGTTCTAGAGCGTCCTTAACTACGCTTGATAAATGTTCTAGAGCGTCATGTTGGCCTGCTGACATTCCATTTCTAGTTTCAATGAGTTCAACATCACCAGTTGATAGTTTCATACTTGAATGATTTATCACAATCTGGTAGTTGTGACGTTCAAGCAATGCAAGAAGTGTATTTTGAGTTCTAAGTAATTCATCACTGGTCCAATCTCCAGTGACAGGAATATCATAATGAGATGCAGGCCAAACTTCCTCTAAATCTCTAGGTACTAAACCTAATGGAGAAGTTACCATAACCTCATGACATGAATTATTGTTAATTGCTCTAATAAAACGACCATGAGATTTAGAGAAACGGTATGGTTTACGAGCTGAGCATGGCAATAAAATCAAAACTTTATCCAATCCCTTAGGAGCTTGGTAACTATTTGAAATAAATTCACACCATTCTCCGACTACGGGATCACTTAAACTCGAATGACTACTACAATCAAGTTGCTTTTCCTTATCCACATGACTGGATAATAGTCCATCCTGACCTGTGCACAACTTGTCATGAATTCTAAGATGTTCAACTAATTTAGGGCTGTTCAATGATTGCTTATCGACAAGGGAACGCAGATTACCACTTGATAAATGTGATTTTATTGATGCCAATGATTGCCTCCATTGCTCTATTTGAACATCCATATCTGATGACTCATTCATCGAATCAACTGGCATCCTAGGGCCATTTACAGAAAGTATTGCTCCTGATGAACTACATATTCTAGAGCGCGATAAGTCAAAAATATCTACTCCGAACCAACACAATACAGCAGCATTATCCGGCCCTCCAATGCCAGGAGTCCAAAGAAGTGAGCCTGGAAATCGATGCTTGAGTACATGAATTGCTTTGATTAGTTTTTCAGGTTGAGCAGCAAGTTGAGCAGCATCGACAAGAACAACAATACCTGGCTGTAAATCTGGGTTCACAAGTTCTTCATCGTGAGATAGTCTTTGCCAAGATACTGGGAGAAGCGGACCTATGCCTGCAGGCTCACCTGCATCCGCTTCTTCCAAAGAAGGCGGCAATACATGCCCTATCGAAGTCTGCCAATTAGGGGCTTTCTTAGAAAAGTCAGGAGGTGAGAGATTTAATTTTGATTCAATACTGATTGTTGCAGGTATTTTATTGTCAGTGAATGATTTGAATGGAGCGAGATAATCATCCAGTTCTGGGTCACCTCGCAATTGAATCAAAATTGGAGTTTTGACCTTTGGATTACTTCTGTCTCCCAAACTCCATGAACGAGCGTAGCGGTCTCGAGAAAAAACAACTCGTCCTAACTCCTGCGCCATACATAATCCTACAACCTCATATTATTGAAGGGTTTGAAGTTTTGAATGCCTAAGTTGAAACATTAAGTGCCCTAGGAGTGCTCATCGAGGTTTGTCCATGAGTTATAGATTCAAGTCCATATCTATGCTGATTTTAGTGATTTTTTCGCTGATGGTAATCGAAGTATCAGGACAAACAAATGAGCCAGAGGTTATTGTTAATGATGGTCGTGTGACAGGAGTTAATATCCAGGCGGGTCAAACTTATTCTGAAAGTTGGAACATTAAAGAAAATGACTGGTATAGCATTAATATGGATTGCCAAGATTGCACTGCAACACTAAGTTTAGAGGGTGATTTAGTTGGCAGTTCAACTAGTTCTATCAATGGTATGGCGAGTTCTGATGGTATAATGGATTTGAGTATTGAAAGTTCAATTAATGAAGTGATTGATTTATCTATAATTCATCATACAAATGACAATTATCAATCCATACGTCCTTCTCCCTTGGAAGTAGTACCAACAATTACTGGTGAAATATGCGCAAAGACTTCGGATTGCCTAGACCATTCTAGAGGAGATCTTGCATCGATTCCGAATGGAGAATTTACCAACTCATCATTTATCACAGGAGTTATTGATAGTGGACAATCTGAATACTTTGTAATCAATGTTTCAAAGGGCGATACTTTAGAGTTATCATTAGTCCATTCGAGTTCGGATTTATTTGTAGAGGTATATTTCCAAAATCAGTCAGAGGAAGAACTACTAATTGACAATATTAGTTCTCCAAGCCAATTAACTACAAATCATAAATTGGGTCCAAATTATTGGAATTTTGATGATGATGGGAGAGCAGTGGTCAAAGTTGAATCACAATCGACAAACACTGTATGGGTACTACAACAAAATCTTTTCAAAACACAAGAATTAGAATTATTACCAGCTAATATGGAATCCAAAGTATATGGACATAATTTCAAAAATGTACTAATCGATGTTTCATCTTCCGAAAGATTATCTCTAAACTCACCCTACTCAGGCGTTGAGGTTTCATCTTTCCAATTGATGAGTGGACAATGGGTTGAATCCGGTTCTTTCACATTACAACAAGATGTAATTTCAAATCTATATGTTTACCCAAATGTTAGTGCCATGCGAATTGAAATATCAGCACAAGTATTCCTAGTGGAAATTTCGGTTGAAGACTTCTCCGACCTAGGACAAGGATTGGAAGCACCATCTCTAGCGCCGATATATCTGGAAACCGATAATTCATCATGGCCAACTTTAGACCTAGAAAAAAGTATTCATAATGGGCAATTTACTCTACCGATATTTGACCACTCTGATGTTTATAAAATCGAGATTACTGGCTGGGAAGACTCTATTCATTTTGTTAAATTCACTGTTGAAGGCGACATAGAAGATTGTGAAGTGGAATTGATTGAAAAGAACCAAGAAACATGGGAAAATAAAGAAACTAAAGTAAGAACAATCGCATCAGGCGACATACAAGTGGCTCTAGAATTAGATAGGGGTACCCACTTCCTAAGGATTAGTATAATCAATTCCTCTGTATACAATAATACATGGGGAGAAAATATTGATTCAAAACAATATACGATTACTAGTCAATATGAATTAGTTGATGAAGGTGAAGAACCATGGTTCCCACCGGACGAGAATGCTGAAAAATGGGGCTCAATAGCTCGATGGTTCATGGGAGGGTTGTTTTTAATTCCTGGAATTATAGTATTGGTATTGTACAAGAAAAATCTCAATTTTGCAAATTCTCTTTCTAATAAAAAGAAGCGTTTGGAGTGGCTCAAGTCAAGACTAGATGAAGGTATAGCTACGCCTAAACAAAGTCGAAAATTTTTGAAACGAGCTCTTGACTCAATCTCAACATTAGAATGGAACTCTGCCTGTGAAATATGGGGCGAATATGATATTGAACATAGGACTGACGGATTGGCAATGGTTGCGTGGAAATTAGATGAAAGATTATCAAAAGACAGTGCATCATGGCCAATAATTATCGGACTAAATATCATTCAAGGAAACTGGGAGATGGCTGCACTTAGACTTGATGCACCAGAAGGTGAACCATGGAACATAACTAGCGTTCACCCTCGCTTCCTTTCCAAAGGTGAAGAAGTATTCCTTGACTCAATGGTAGAAGGAAATATTGTATTTATCACTGTAGAAATAGAAGGTAGTTCAAAGTGTGTTGATGTTGAACTAAATGGCCGATTAGATGGTGAGCCGTTCGCTGCTAGAATACCAACTACTCTGTGGAGAAACTCTGATTCTGAAGAGTGAACAACTAATTTCGACGTTGTTCAGCATCTTCTTCAACACGTGAGATAATATCATCAGGAGCCAAATCACTTCTTAGAACATCCAATGACTTCTTTACATTCTTACTAATTTTCTTTGGCATATGTAATTTGACCAACACCACAACATCGCCTCTTCCAGAACCTCTTGTTCTAGGCAAACCTCTCTTTCTTATTTCCAATGTCTCTCCAGAATTAGTCTGGGCTGGAACTTTGATGACTAAATCTTCACCATCGATGTGCGGTAAAGTTACTTGAGTTCCCAAAATCAAATCAGAATAACCTAACGGTAGAGACATTATCAGATCAGCATTTGACCGTTCAAACCATGGATGTTGTTCAATTTCTAGTTCTATGAATAAATCTCCATTTTCGCCGTTAGCATTTGCAGGAGGTTCTCCTTTTCCTCGCATTCTCAATCTAGTTCCATCTTCGGCCCCCAATGGAATATTGAAACGTAGTTTCGTTTCTTCTTGATTACGACCACTGCCGCTACAAGTCTTACACTTCGATTTTATTGTTCGACCACTCCCTCCACAAGAGGAACATTCTCTCACAACATCTTGAACGAAAGGTCCTATTTGTTGCCTTGCTCTTACCCTTCCTTGACCTCCACACTCGGAGCAAGTTTGAGTCTCTCCATTTTCTCCACCTGTGCCATTACAATCGACACATCTTACCGGGAGTTCAATCACTAGTTCTTCTGAAGTTCCATTCAAAACTGATTCAATGTTTATACTATGCCTGATTAGAATATCACTACCACGCCTAGGCGATGAACGTCTAGAACCTCCACCAAAGAAACTGGAAAAGAAATCTCCTCCTAGAATATCTTCAAGATTAATATTGAAGCCACCACCGCCAAAACCTCCAAACGGTGAACCTGATGGGCCATCGTGACCAAATCGATCATACATTTGTCGCTTTTCAGTATCTGAAAGAACTGCATATGCTTCTTGTATTTCCTTGAACTTATCTTCTGCATCATCTTCTGTGCTTCTATCAGGATGGTATTTCCTAGCAAGGCTTCTAAATGCATTTTTCAAATCTTTTTCTGTCGCATCTTTGGTAACCCCTAGCACCTCATAGTAGTCCCGTTTCTGCGACATGATTCCACCGAGCAAACCATCGGTAAACTCAATGCCCTTTGAACATCACGGATATTGAGGGATAAATCAAGGTAAAATATCAAGTCCGCAATTTAGACAAAAACGCTCGTTTGGTGGAGTTACAAACCCGCAACCTCTACATGTTTTCTGTCTATTAATAGGTGTTGAGGTTTGCTGAATTGGGAGACTTTGGTTATTTGGCATCATAGCCATTGATTCAATACTCTGAGAATTGGTTGCTTGTATTTCTTTATCCCACGAGTAAGCATCTTTGTCCATGGAGTATCTAACTGGCTCCTCATTAGAAGAGGGATTATAATCCATATTTGTTCTTCCATCGAGTGAAACTTCTTTTTCACCTTCATCAGTCATAGAAGTAGCTTTCAATGTAGAATCAACATCTCGCCTAGTAGTTTGTAGTGGAGAATTAGGTCTCGAAACTGAAACAGGAGATGCCTTAGACGCAGCCTTTAGAGCATCGATTCTTCTCTCTTCGCGTTCTTGACTAATACTTTTATTTCCAAAAAGGCCACCAATCCAATCTAAGAAATTATCCATAGGACTTGACTTTCTTGTTGAACCAATGGTAGAATCAATCGTTTGATCGTCAAATGTTGACTCACCAGAAACTCTTCTTGTAGCCTCAACTACATGACTGGCCTCATTTAGAAATTGAACCTCGACTTTTTCGTCTTCTCCAACTACCATCTCGGGAGATTCTGTATTGATATCCCCAATATTTTGCTGGAGCTTTGCCCTACCTTCCTCAGATAATTCTGAATCAACCTGGACATTTGTTTGCCAAACTCCATCTTCCTCGGCTTGGTAAACTTTCTTCATTTTCTTCATAACTTTGCTACGTCTATACTCATAGTCTTTGACAAGAAATGACTTACGATAAATGAAAAACCCTATCACTGCCCCTACTGCATAATAAGGAATCATAAGCAATGGTTCGATCTTGAAAACCTCTCTAAGAGGAGTGACAAAAACATGAATGAATATCAATAAAACAAGAGGCAGGAAAGCGACGCTTCGGGTACTAAGAGAGTCGTTAGCCATCGTATTCACCCTGCCACTTGTACATATCACTCAAGTATGTTCCCACCTAATGTGTTGTAATATATCACCTATCATTTGACTCTCTGCCTTTTCTAAATAAACCACCAATTAGTCCTATTGAAAATGTTATGTGTAATGCTAAAAGGCTCAATGGGACTCCAAAAAGAATAGAGGCCTTTCGCCATTTAATTGAAAATTTAAAACCTTCAATAAGTATGACCAGGATATAAATCAATGATGGAATATACCAAAATGGTGTTGAAGTAATTACTAGAATCATAGTTAAAATAAGTCCAATCCAGGGCAAGAATTCTCTTTTACTATGCCTTGAAGGATGTTTTTTTATTATTTTAGTTCGCCAAAATCCATACCTATATCCCATTTTTAGCCAACTCGAGAAGTTTGCTCTCTTAACCATATTGACATGAGTCTCATTCGTTCGATAAAGTTTGAAACCTGAATCTTGTAACCTCATTGATAGATCACTATCCTGACTTGTTATGAAATTAGTATCCCATCCTCCGACTTTTTCAACTGCTTTCCTTGAATGCATGCAGAATGCAGGAGTTCTAGTTTCACCTGTTTTGGAAAACGTTTCAAACTGTCCCGAACCACTACCTAAATTCGATGATAGTGCTGCTTCAATCCATGTTTCAGTGATAGTTTTCTGCTCATCACTTGGAAGAACTCTGACCCCTAAACCTGCTAATTTCAAAGTTGAATCATCAGAAAGATTTTGCCAAACCTCCAACCTCTTGGAGAGATGGTCTTTTGGTACGGTACAGTGTCCAATAAGTTCGACTAGTAAATCTATACTATCAGGTAATAACTTCAAAGATAAGTTCCTTGCTTCTGCAACATATTTTCCAGGATTATTTTCTAGTATAATCACTGGCCCGTCTCTCTGCTTAGAAGATTCTATCATCTCCTCAACTATTTCTCTTGAACCATCGGTAGAACCACCGTCCAATACCAAAATCAAGAATTTAGAGGAATCCAATGTTTGAACTATTAAGGATTCAAGACATTTCCCAATATATTTCGACTCATTAAAAATAGGAATTACAGTCGCTATTATTGGACCATTTTTCCCACTCATGTCCTAAGAACTGAATAATGGCTTTCATACTTCGCCTGATTTTTTCTCAAAAAGACAGATTGAAGAGTAGATTCAAACACGCCGAACCATGACTGGGCCCATCCTAAAGCTAAATGCCAAGGATGAGGGGATTGAGGTGACAGTAGAAACTACACTATCAGGAGCCGACTCTCCAGAAAAAGTTACTGAATGCATCAACAACATCTTTCCGGATTTCAACATTAAAGGTAAATTATGCAATCCCGAATTAGGTAATGCAGAAGATCAAACCCTAGTCGATAATAATCTATCAATGAATGAATTTTTATTATTATTGCACAAACAACAGATACTCGATACTGCATTGGATTCAATGAGTCGTAATTTAAGTTCTGAATATACAGAATTCGATATCCTTCGACAAGCGGCTATTTCTGGGAAAATTGCATTCAATATACCAGGAGAAAAACCCCTAGGTGGTCTAATCACCATCAGATTAAATGGAAAAAACCTCAAAGATTGGATTGAGGCTGCTACTTGGCATAAGGGCAGGGATAGCATCCCACGTTCAGTAAATGATGAATTAGCAATGGATAAATCAGGTGAAGCTACCACTTGGATTTAGTAATTCTTTGGCTATTTCTCTAGCCACTAATCCATCTATTCCAATAAATTGCTCGACATCTCCCTCATGGGAAATCCACTTGACTTCATCATGTGAAGTCCAACTTTGTTTTTGCTCTAGATCAGGTATTGAGCCAACAAATTTACAAATCTCAACATTCAATTCAATATCGAAATTTTCGGAATTATGAAACCATTTTCCAAAACCCTTGACTCTTTGAACATTCCAATTAAATTCCTCTTTAATTTCCCTTTGTATTGCTTCAGTTCGAGATTCACCCCACTCAGATTTACCTCCGGGAAATTCCCATAACCCAAGATTTCTCTCATCATTACGCTTTGCAACAAGCATTTTACCATCATTAATTATGGCACCTGCCACTACTGAAATCACAGGTTTAAACATTATCCGCCCAATCATATTTACTAACAATTCTCGTGCCTTAGGTAAACTGAAATTATCATAATTAGGTAGATGTAAAAAAAGGCAATGAGTCTTATTCTCAACCGTATTTTCATGATAAATTTCAGAAAGTGTGTGATAATATGTTTCATTACATACAAACTTACCAGCATCGAATGAAATTTCAGCATTAATGCTACCTTTATTGGTCAGAATTAATTCTGATTTGATTGTAGACTTGTACTCTTCTGTACCTAGAAGTCTATCTCTTAATTGTCGACCAGAATTATCCTCGATGCTCATATCGATAATATTCTGTGCCAATAATTCAATTCTTGGAATTTGACAATTCTGACACAGCCCCATATGTATTATAGCATCCCATTTCTCGCCAGATGACAACTTCTTCGAAGTTAATTTGGCACCCACAGCATCTACTGAAAGAACTATTGTTTCTAATTCAATTTCTATGTCATCTATACGATAATCTCTAATTTCTCCCCAAGGGTCTCTAACAACCAAAGATTCTTGTAGAGTTTCGATTAAATCGGCAGAAATGTTAGAAGAATGATTTGAAAATGGCTCAAAGCCTGTGACCAACACTCTCGCCATCATACCGTTCTAAATCATACAGTTATTGATATTCATGTAGGCAAATGAGCGCTATCTTGACAAACTCTAACCCTAACCTCGATATTGGGCGGTACATTGGAAGGGGGCAATTCTCAGTTTGCAAATACTACTGCTGAGGTTGATGCAAAACCCAGTATATTTCGTGTTTTCAAGCAAATTTGGACAGAAATGACTCTTGGAGTTGGTTTTTGGGGCGCACTACGACCACTTGTGGCAGCATTATTGGCGCTCGTTCCGTTCCTATTTCTTGGTCAGCACTTCAATAAAAAGCACCGTAAGGCAACTGACTGGACATTATTACAAATCCCATTGGCATTAACTGTAGTTCTCTGGTTTGCTTTGTGGGGATTCTCGATTTTTGATGCATGGCGTGATGGAACCAAGTTAGTATCAGAAAATAGTTTGAATAACTAAGGCGTCCAAAGTTGATCGTAAACTTCGATTCTTCCAGTTTTCATATCCGTTAGATCGTTTAGGTCATCTTGATCAAATTCAGTCGGTAAGTCACCAGAAATTATGTTTCTAATATTTGTCGATTCAATCGCCCAGTACATGACTGATTCATCATTATTTGAGTGGTTTGGATGATCGGGATCTTCGTGTTCTACAAGTGATTGGTAAACAATATTAACAAGCCCCAAAAGATGGCCTACTTCATGAACAAGTACGCTATTTTCAACCTCCTCTGCTGATGGACGTCCAAAAAATGGCCCTTTTGCCTCTTCGACTGAATCTCCAAATACTGCCACTGTAGAAGCATCTACAGCCACACCCAAAACGCTATCATCGCTATAGGTTCCTGATGGGAATAATACCTGCCAGTGAAGTGTTGAGGAAGTTTGAGGATCGTTCTCTTTATTCTCCCATGCATGATATCTTACATCATCACTTGTCCAAGAACCGGTATTTCCAAATACGGTTTCTGTGAATGTGATAGTTATTCCATCTGGCTTATCACAAACCTGCTCAAGCCTTTGTTTCAATAAATCTGTACTACTTGATTTAGGTTGATAACCACTTTCATAGTCAACCTCAATGACAAGTTCTGTGTATTTACTAGAATCTAGACAAGCCATTACCAAACCACCTGGAATACCACGATTATTATCTCCGATTATTATTTCATCCGAGATGCAACCTGAAAAACCACTCAATAACAGTACTGTGATAACAACTGCGAATTGTGACTGTCTCCTTCCCATACTTTACGCCAACCTTTCTCTATTTTCAAACTTGACTACCATTCTTCAGGAAGTATTATTGGTGAAAATAATTGTCCTGGAGAGGTTGCAGAAGATAGTTGACTTCGGGCTAATTGCTCCCACATTCTCAGTGCCAAAATACCATCATCAAGTGCCATATCAGTTTCAATCAATGTAACACGAATAAGTGTGGCTAAGATGTCCATTCTATCATCGTCGACAATAGAAATTATTTTTTCTAAATCCATTTTTGTATTTGAGATAGTATTAGACTCATTAGATAATGGCCACGGAGATGTGACCTTAACTGGAAAAAAGGCACCTGTATTAGAGATATGTTCATCTAATGATTTCATTAATTGCTTTATGTGATTACCAATTACCATACTAACTTCAATTAATGGCATCTGCAATTGATTAATTAGATTGACCATCCTTTCTTGAAGTGTAACTAAACCATCAACTTCAAAATTCTCTTCCATTTAATCACTCACTTCTTGAAAGATTCCATGTATTTCCAGCCATAATGTTCCCACTGATCCATAGTCCAACCTTCGGGTAAACCAGTAGGCGGAAGTGGTGCAATCCCAGGATTATTAGTCAATGGATTAACTACAGGTTGAGGCACTATTTGTGGGCTAGGTATTGGCATTGGTAATGGCTGTTGAACATTTAATGGCTGAATTGGATTCATTTCGGGAATTGGTTGATTAACAATATCTGGAATCTGTTTGTATTGATTCTGTTCTTCAATCACCTCTTCAGTTTGGTCTAATTCATCAGTTGAATCTTCATCCTCTTGCTTCATTCTTCTTGTTACAACTAACATCCACAATCCAAAGGATACAGATATTAGAGCTATCAAGAATAATGTTATACCAAACATTTCGTCTCCAGCTTGTTGGGCTAGAGCTTCTCCATCTCTGACTGTCTCTTCTTTTACTAGCAATGGATCAATAGTTTTACGATCAATCTCATTGTCTCCAAGCATTGCTAAAACTCTGAATTCCAATGTAGTTGATTGCTGTTGAGATATGGAATATGGAATCGATATGTACATAGTTGAATTTTGATTGACAATTTGTGATTCTTCAGCAACCTTTACCCAGTTTTCTTGCAAATCTAAATATTCCAAAATAAATGTGACATTTCCTTTACTTCCTTCATTCAAAACCTGAACATTTAGTATTGCAGTTTCTCCCACATTAGGACTAGGATTATCCCAACTAATTTGGGTTTGAGAACTTGATAAATCTATACTAGGACCAATTAATGCTAGAGGCCATGAAGCAAATGGTGAGGAGGCAGAATTAGAATTTACATCAAATGAATTTCCTGAGCTATCCGAACCAGTTAACCAGATGTCTAGCTCATAGGTTGTGAGAAGTGTAGTGGCTCCTAAATCTGTGAAATCTATGTTTCCATTCCAAAAATATGAACCCTCGAATTCTAAATATGAGTTCAGTATCTTGCTTCCTCGTGAAATTTCCGACTCACCTGCTCTTACCCTGTAATGGACTATAATCGATGAAGAGTCTGCAAAACCAAAGTCATCTGAAGATTCTACCAATATGGTAATATCAGACATTTTCGATATAGAAATATCTTCTCCTGCAACAACATTATCCAAACGAATCTCGTTTATTACAGGGCTTGTACTATCAACTGCTAGCCGCAATCTAGGTGTAATTGATGTTTCATCTTGGGATAATCCAGGCATATCTGCCATTTGTAGTGAAAGGTCAAGATGACCTGAAGGGGCACTTGGAACTAAGAAATCCATACTGAAATAACCATCATCACGAATCGAAGTTTCCCATTGATTATCATAATCGAATAATGAAATGTCAAAAATTCCAGCTGGAGCAGGTGTTTCATCCTCTGAAAATAAGACTCTACCTGCAACTCTCATAGCTTGCCCCACACCGATATTCGATTCATCGAAATTCGAGTTGTAATGATTGATCCCATTACGTAATTCTACTGCCGTTATGTGGCCTGACATTAAATCAAATCTGAAATCATTATCCAAACTCCAAGCATTACTAGACAGAACCTCGTCCTCTACATTACAAGGCACATCTGATTCAATGGAACAAGGATGGTCTGAAACCGATAGATGTGGTAAGTAGAATGACTCACCATCGGTGTCATACGACTCTGCAAATAGCCAAGTTAATTGGAATTTTATACTTACAATCAATTTAGTTTGCTCAATGTTACCGATTTCAGCACTAGAATAAATATTGGATACTGCAATGAATTGAGAACTTGATTCTACATTGATAATGGGTAGCCCGTCTAAACTTTCGCTTATAGTGGCATACATTGTCGTATCTAAATCTGAGAGGGAGTTGCCCAAGGTTAGTTGAATTGTATCGATATCTTTCCAACCATTTCCGTCAGTAATTACAACTTGAGCAGTATAGTATACTCCGGGGTGTAAAGGCTCTTCATCACTATGCCCAATTATTGAACTATTGGAAGTATCGAACTCTGGAATGAATTCTTCACGGATGATATATGTCGAAAGGTCGCCGTCCCAGTCTGGAGGTTGCTCATCATTGGCAAATCCACATTTTGTATTACTTTGAGGACAAACAGGCCCACCGCCCATTGCAATCTGATTATTTTGTCCGTCCTCTCCTGTAACATAGAAAGAAACTCTCTGTCCGTGCGATAGAATAGAATCATCGATCAAACCTTGGAATATATTCAAACCACCAGATTTAATTTCTGGGGAAGAAAGAGTTTTTGTTTGATACTCATCAGAATTTGGCAAATTATCTGAATTAAAATCATTACAACGTGTATCGATAATTGTCCTACATCCAAGCCAGTAGTGCAATGTCAAGAGTGTTGGTGGGTCAACTGAATCTTGTATCGTTATTGATATTGGTTGCCCAGATGGAGCAGGTAAAGAGGCATGCAGATGTTGCCCATTCAATGGTGATGCAGAAATTACAAGTGGTGATTTTCCATCTAGAATTAAGCGAATGTTATTGTAATTTGGATTTACGTACTCTGAACCATTAACAAGTTCAACTGCTTGTACATAGAAGACCATGCCCCCAGGAGTGGATTGCATCGGTGTTTGGAATGTCAAATTATAGTATCCAAATCCCGGATTTTGTTCCTCATAAAGTATTTCTTGTTGTCCTACTGGCTGACCTGAGTTACTTACATTTTGTCCAATAACACGAAGATTGAATTGACCAGGAAGAGGTGTGAATTGAGAACCTTCAAAGTTAATCATTCCAGTAAAAGTAATATTTGTTCCACCTCGAAGCCATTCAAGATTAGTAACTTGGTTTCCTGACTCATCATAAACCATCATTGAGTTTAATTGTATATCATTTTCAATCTTCAAATCCATTGATTCTGTTTGCCAAGATGAAACTGCAACTCCATCATCATCTTCAACTGTAACCAGGGCTTGAGTGGCTTGTTCATCATTCCAATCCCATAATGTTTGGAATGGTATCTGAATCTCTAGAATTCCATCACTATCAATATTTGATGAACAGTTATTGCTATCAAATATTGCTATTGATTCATTGTTCGTATTAGTTGAACATGAATCTCCAAGTTCCCAAATAAAACTTGGATTATTCCCGTTAGAGTTAATTATTTCCACAAAAGTCCTAGTAATCCTTTCAACATCATCTCCAGCAGCAGCCTTGACTGTTAGAGTACGTTTTATGCCATCAGGGACAGAAACATCTCCATCTAAATCAACACTTATGGCACGAGTTTGCATCTTGTATTCGACATCGAGATCTGTGATTTTCATTCGCCCAGGTGTTTCGGCCTTAATAGAGAGAAATACGGTTTCGTCGCCTTCTCCATTACTTGGGATCTCCTGATTAATAGCAGATACCAATGTGGGTGTTTGAATAACTTCACTGCCAACTATGGATGAATCACTAACAGTTATTGATGATTCGTTAAGAAATTGTAGCGACTCCCAATCCCAATCACCAACTCCATTGATGTTTATCGACGGTTTATCTGGATATCCTTCCTCATACCATAACGTAAATGAATCAATTGACGGCGATGAATAAATGTTTGAGGAGCTAAGGGTTATTTCAAATCTCAAGATATCACCTGAACCCTCAGTCGGGAAATTTACTTCTTGATTATTTAGTGCTGAGAGCCAATTTGTCCCATTATCATTGGACACTTTGACATCTATGGAGCCCCCTATCGGGACATCTGCAACCCATTCCGGTCTAACTTTGCCAACTTTAGTACCTGTGGCATAAAAGTCTGAGGTCCAAGTTCCTGAAGATGAGTAAGATGTGTAATAATCTAAATTTACCCACCACGAGACCGCAGTAGAACCAATTAATTGTGCCTTCCAAATCAATTGATTACCTGGATGTGCGAAATGTATTGTAGATAGAGAAGTTACCGCTTCCCAATGTGTGCCATTATCTGCTGAAACCCAGTAATCAACCCTATCTCCGACCGACGAAACTGACCAGTAAGTCTCCATATTCACAGAAAGTACAGGATCTGTAGTCACAATAGTTTCTCCAAACCAAGTAGTAGTTCCTGGTGCTGGAATTGTGGGGTAAGTCATTCCAGCACCATACTCTCGATAATTTAGAGTTACAGAAGAGAAGGAAGAATAACTACAATCGACAGTTATCAGCCTTGAACCATCATATTGGAGACCATAACCAAGAACTGTAATCTGCTTGGTATCTGTCTGTGGAGTAAGAACTTCTGAAGTACCGGTGATTTTCCATGCTTCTAGAACATCCTTATTTTGACTACCAGAAGAACCTTTTTGACATCGCATGAAAAATGTTGATTCAATAACCTCTAGACCTCTTACTTGTTGCCCAGTTTTACCACATTGGTATGAGGAGCCTGAGGATGAAAAATAGGTGTATATTTTAGAACCTCGGGTAAATCCTCCATTTTGCATTTCATCAAATTCATAAGACACGATTCGTCGCTGAGAATTATGCAAAACCCAAACTACATCTCTCGAAGAATCATATGCAATACCTGTATAATCATTGTATTGCGGAGAAACATCATATGAGTCAAGACATGTCCAAACATCATCCTTGGAAATATCAAATTCTAATATTCTATGATTCACAGCTGGAGCAGTAGATGTGTAATGATAGCGATAAGTCGATAGAATACCAAACAATCTTTCATCATCTGTCACTGTCCAATCTCTAAAACCATAATATGCATAATAACTAGATGATGGCATTTGTGGTAGAGTACACGTCGATTGTTCCAGTAAAATTGTTGATTCAACTGTGGCATTATTTGGATATAATCTCTTGACAACATTACTAAATTGCTTGGATGACCAAGTTGACAAAAATAGCCAATCATGGTGTTTCAAAATCGCCCCTTGACTTTGAGCAATCAATGCAGGAGATGTCTTTTTGACTTGCATTGAGAATAGATTCTCAGTGGAATTAGATGTATGTGGTTGTCTAATCGAATAAGTCCCATTATCCAACCAAGCATCAGAATTATTGCTAGTCTCTTCATCTAGACCATGGGGTGAAAAGGAATTATTCATTTGGCTAGGTGCGAGTGTTAAATCCCCGCTTCTAGAATCAGTCAAACCAGAAATGCCCGCCATCCAGTCAGACCTTTGATCTACAACAACATCTGACCATCCGGTCGAAGATGCACCGGACAAAGTCATAGAGATATCATTAACTGTAGCCCCTTTAGGGATTGATATTTCAGCACCATCATCAGTCCTTCCATTTTGGTATAGAGCCATGTACTCATTACTTCCATCACTGAATTGATATATGTGCCTAGGTACATTATTTGCTGAAACATCATCAATTAGTATATCTGATAAAGGGGTTAAAGGAGTGAGGAACATGATAAAAACTAGTAGAAATGCTTTCGAAAAACTCGGCTTATCTACTCTCAAATTCTCACCTCCTCTGTTTGCTTATTTTCTAACTGTTAGAATAAATTTTCTAACCGGTTTGTCTAGAATCATAAC
>MDSV01025743.1_pt1 | contig 30626 bp, 39 predicted proteins | sample 810851 | NCBI WGS metagenome assembly MDSV01 (sample SAMN05326640, study PRJNA326480) | marine metagenome | isolation source: seawater | place: Atlantic Ocean: North East | collected 2012 | reverse complement strand
TAGATCTAAGACTTTTAAAAAGTTTTTAGAAAACTATAACAGAGCATTGACTTCACGTGATGCTGACAAGTATGTCGATGGCGAAGCAGATGTTGTAGACTTAGAAAAAATTATAAACGAATTTGCACTTTTAAGAAATCAATACTTAGGCATCACCAAAGGGCTAGATCAAAAACAATGGCAAATAACGAACATTGTTAAATTGCGAGTAGCAGGTATGGAAGATGCCAACATCAAATAGAATAATCCTTACAGACGTAGATGGTGTCCTATTAGAGTGGGAGTACCATTTTACCCAATGGATGCTACAAAGATCTTATTACGAAAATGAAGTTGGAGAAGGATATGTTGGTAAAAAAATTTATCCTTACACACTATTAGATAACAAGCAAAACACATATGAAATGGCAGAACGTTTTGGACTTTCAAAAACTGAAATCAGAAAAGAAATTAGGGAGTTCAATAAGAGTGCGTGGATGGGTACACAACAACCTATGGCAGATTCTCAAACTTGGGTAAAATTACTTGCCGCTGAAGGGTGGACATTTGTACCAATTACATCACAAACATCGGACATACCAGCACAACTATTGCGTAAGAAAAGATTAGGTGAATTGTTTGGCGATCACATATTCAAAAATTACCATATACTAGACACCGGTGCAGATAAAGATTCGGCATTAGCGGAGTTTCACAATACCGGACTGTATTGGGTGGAAGACAAGCCAAAGAACGCACTAGCAGGGCTCAATTACGGTTTAAACCCCATATTAATTGACCATCCATATAACCGAGACTTTGATCATCCTGATATTACCAGAGTAAATAATTGGAAGGAGATACACGAAATTTTATCAGGAAGAAAATGAAGATATACGTAGGACACGACAGCAGAGAAGACATAGCATATCAAGTTTGTGAACACAGCATAAAAAGAAGAGATCCATCCGCAGAAGTTATTCCCCTTAAACAAAAACAGATGAGAGACCAAGGGTTATACACTAGACCTGTGGATAAACTTGCATCAACAGAATTTACATTCACAAGATTTTTTGTACCTTATCTAAATGATTTTAAAGGCTGGGCAGTGTTCTGTGATTGTGATTTCCTTTGGAAGATACCAAGTCACGAACTTGTAAAACACTGCGACAATAGTAAAGCAGTTGTTGTAGTACAACACGACTATACACCCAAGGAAACAACAAAGATGGACGGGCAAGTACAAACAGTATATCCAAGAAAGAATTGGTCAAGCATGGTACTTTGGAACTGCGAACATCCTAAGAACAAAATACTAACACCAGAATTGTTAAACGAAGAGTCACCAAAATTCCTACACAGATTCAGTTGGTTAGAGGACAACGAGATTGGAGAACTGCCACTTGAATATAATTGGTTAGTTGGTTGGTACAAAGAACCAAATGATGGCACTCCTAAAATATTGCACTACACAGAAGGTGGACCGTGGTTTGATGGATACCGTGATTGTGAATACGGTGATGATTGGAAAAAAGAATTAATAAATCTTTTTAGTTCATAATGAATACCTATTCTGTACTACAAAATTTTAAAAAAGAAAAACACTTTTTTAATGAACCTTATCCTCATATTGTAATTGAAAATTGTTTACCACTTAAAACTTTCGAGATGTTATATGAAAACTTTCCTGTACAAACAGTAAAAGATAATTTTAAACTTGTCGACGGTCACACATATAGAGGACTTGCAAATGATTTTATTGGATCTAAAAGAGTTGAAGCAAAACAATGTTGGATAGACTTTTTTCAATATCATACTTCACAGGAATTTTATAACGAAGTGTTAACTATTTTTAACGAAACTCGTTGGATTAAAGATGAAAAAGTTAAAGTTAGACACACAGAAGGTGATGCAAAAATAGTAACAGACACACAATTTGTAATACATCAACCCACAACTGGCACAACAAGAAGCACACATATTGATAATCCGTTAGAAATATATGCTGGTTTACTGTATATGAGACAACGAGGAGATAATGCTAAAGGTGGAGATTTTGTTATATACGATGCTCCTGAAATTGACAAAGTTGTTGCAAAAACAGGAAGAGAGATTCCAAAAGATATAGAAAAGAAAGAACACAAGAAAATAACTTATAAAGAAAATACTTTTGTGATGTTTTTAAATACTAACAAATCAGTACACGGTGTTACGCCAAGAGAAAATGCACTTCACGATAGACTCAGCATTAATATAATAGCAGAAGCAGAAAAAAAACTAGGACCTTTATTTAAATTAAACGAGATTATTCAATAATTCCCAGGCTGTTCCATTAGCCATTTCTTCCATAGAATAATTATTATAAGCAAGTGAACTAAACAATCCAACCCTATCTCCATACACAGGAGTTTCAATTTTAGTAAAATCAGTCTCGGCTATCGGTGTCGCAGAACAAGTGCTAGAATTACAAAATACTGGTACACCGTTTGCAAAACTCTCGACTAGTGTATTACTGTTAAATGTAACCATTGCATAATATTCGTTCCAATTAATTTTACCTAATTTTTTATCAGTGGGTATGTCAATTTTTATGGTTGCACCTACGTGATCTTTTGCTATTCCTGGATTGTATGGCTTATTTCTAACAACTATTTCTCTATCTGTATTTTCTTTTAAAACTTTCAGTGTATTATCTAACCAATCAGTTGCATTGAAAAAGTTTGCAATAGCATTTGTAGGAGGTAACACAAGAATTTTCGAACCAGATTTATTCCACGGCTTGATGTCTTGTTTAAAATGTTTTTCATATCTATCTGTTGGCTTATTGTACATTTTAGTTTGACAATGTGCATTTTTTGTTATCCTTAACCAATGCGGATAGTCGTGAGCATTAGTAAAGTATCCATGATCCATAAAATAGAAATCTTTATTTTCTTTGATGCACCAATTATATACTTCTCCAGAACCCGCTAATATACCATACATTACTAAAGTTTCGCTAGGTAAATTTTTTAAATCTCTCCAATGATATATCTTAAATGTGCCAGGAGTTCCTTGTACAAAAGCATCAACATATCTTTGAGTTCTTGGTTTGGTAGTATGAACCCCGGCTATGTTCATTTTTTAAAATCCTTAATGAACTTTTTAAGTGCATCAACATCTGCATTAAGATGTCTTTCTCGTATTTTGCTCCATACGTAGTCATCTCTAAAGTTAATATCTAGATGTTTCCTAACTTGTTTTCCTGTGTCATCAAATACTTTCTTTGCCTTAATTGTAACGTCTGGAAAATATAAACATCTGTTTAGTTTCCTGGAAACTTTTTGTGTATACGTATCTACGTACCAATGCCAGAAGAAAGGTGGTACAAAATAACCTAACGTATTAATCCAATTTTTGTGTACTAAAAAGTGTGGAGATGAAAAAGGAACGTCTCCTATCAGTGTTGGCTCTTTTGCATTTAATAAATTTTTAGGTTTATTTTTGTCTTTGCCATCATAAGGGATAGCCATTAAAATTTTATCCGGATAGTTAGTAAATCCATCAACCATTTTTGTATCCCAATTCTGTGTTTTAAATTGTATATCATCACCTGCTAAAAAAACGTAATCGTATTTGGCTTTTTCTGCCATTAAATTCCAACTGTAACAAGTGGATCTATTTGGACCAACTGTATAATGTTTCTTGTCTATGGTATCTTTGTATTCTTCCAATGCTGGATCATCATTATTTAGATAAATCAAAAACTCTATATCATCTGCGGCTGTATCATATGCAGTATCAATCATTCTTTTTGCTAGTTGAGGTCTACCTCTTGATGGACAACTAATTGAAATCATATTAATTTATTTTTCCAAGTTTCAGGAGTTTTATCATTTATTATTTCTAATGGCAGATGGTACTGAAACTTTTTCGTACCTCTGTTTCTAATATATTCAGCAGTTTTTTGAACTGACTGTCTTACATTTGTAGAAGTTTTATATCCTAGTAATTTTCTTGCTTTGTCTGACGAACAGACAGCAATCTTAACTTCTTGTGGTCTATCTTTATGATATAAACAGTCCAAATTTAATCCAGTTTCGTTAGCACACATTTCGGCTAAATCATTGATTGTGCAAGACTCTTCGTCTGGACCGATGTTAACTACCTCACCAACTACATCTTCCTGGAATGCAAGTGCATTCAAACAATACAAACAATCATCTATGTAACTGAAACATCTTCTCTGTTCACCATCTCCATATATAATAGGTTGTTTGCCTTGTAGCATTCTGTTCAACATAATTGACATAACGTTTCTAAATGGATCATCATACTTCTGCCTTGGTCCAACGATGTTGTGTGGAACAGCAATTACGTACTCAACTCCGTGCGTTTCGCATAAGTTTTTTAACACATCTTCGCCGGCTTTCTTTGCAATACCATATGGATCCTGAGGACGACATTCGTAATCTTCTTTGTATGGCATTTCATCATGATGACCATATCTTGCCATTGATGAGCAATACACAATGCGTTTAACTTTATTTCTTATTGCCGCTGTAATAGTTGTGACCGATGCTTCAAAAATATTCCTTGTTACAAGCACAGGAGAGAATACAGATAGTCCTTCGTATGCCGTTGCGGCAGTGTGGTATACAATATCACACCCTTCCATCGCTTTGGTTAAGTTTTCTAAATCGCAACAATCTACTTGATGAAACTCTACACCCTGTGGTACGTTATCGGCATATCCGCCAATCATATTATCATTACCAGCAACAGTATGTCCATTTGCTAACATCAGGTCTGCTAGATGTGAACCTAAAAATCCCGCAACACCTGTAATAAAAATTTTCATTAAAACTATTTAATATGTGTTATTGTGGTGGTAAAATTATCTACAAAAGATTTTGTCAGGCCATACATTCATCATTTCATAAAAGCCTAGTTCTTTTAAATAGTCTTCAATTTTGCCGTTGCTTGAACCATATTTTTTAGAATTATTGTTAAGTTCTATCATGATATATTGTACTGTTTCTAAAGTTTTTTTGGCACCTTCAAGCACTTTCATTTCATACCCTTCGACATCTAACTTGATCAATTCAACGTTTTTATATTCAAATGAATCTATTGTTCTCATCGGAACGTTACCTGCTTTATCGTCAATCCTTACTGCTTGAGTAAAATCATCTACCGTTAAACTTACTTCGCTTTCTTTATCACCTAATGCAAATCTATTACAACTGATATTGTCATATCCTCCTAAATTTTTTTCTAAACATTCAAAATTTAATTTGTTTGGTTCAAATGCGTATAGTCTTCCAGCAAATTCTTTCATTTCGTATGCCCAAGTGCCTGCCCAAGCACCCACATCAATAACAGTTTCAAAACTTTTGTGTTGTGTTCTACACCATTCTTTGAACTGTAATAAGCATTTGTTTTGTGTAAACGGTTTTCCTTCTTTCCAATCATTTAAATGAATATCGTTTTCAGGAATCCAAAACTCGTTTATTTTTATAGCACCCATTAATAATATCTTTCTATCATTTTTACAGCAAGTCCATTTTCTATCTCTTCCGGAGTGAACTGCTGATACGCCAAAGAACACAACCACTGATATGGATCAATATACTTTGGGTTTTCGATCTTACTTAACTCTATTTCTCCAATTGGTTTGGCAAAACTTTTTTCGTGACAGAATACTGGCACTCCGTTGCAAATTGATTCAACAGCACTAATAGAACAAGAAGTGACACAAGCAAAAGCATCTTTTAAGTCTTCTTCTATAGGAGTTTTTGCTTCACTTGGACCAGACGTTCCTCTACCACGTGGTTTTTGTCTAACTTTAATTGGTCTATCTGTATATTTTTTTAGTGTGCTTAAAGTATCTTCTAACCAACCAGGCTGTTTAATATATAAGTTAATACCCGGCGAACTTGGACAAACTAAAATATGTTTTCCTTCTTTATTCGGGGACTTAACTTTTATTTTAAAAGATTCAAATCTAGCAGAATCACAATCATTAATAAGTTTAGCATGAATATTATTTTTACATATTCTCCAATAGTGATTATCTTTTTTTAAATTATTGTTATCAAATCTTCCAAAATATGGTGTATCAGTGAACCAATAATCTTGTTTATTTGCTTCTAACTTATGAATCATACTTAAATTATTGTTAACAAATCCCCAAAACATAGCATTTTCTACGGCTGTTGTTGCTTTAGAATTATCTAAACAGTTGGTTTGTTTAGGCCATGATTTTAAAACACCTGAAAAAACTTCCCAGGCTTTACTATTTAGATTGTTTGTTGGTGCATAAATTGTTAGCATAGTATTATTTTATTTAAATAATTGACAGTATGCAAGTTAAAAATATCACAAACCTGAAGTATTTTTCTGAAAAATTTGAAATGGTCGATACACCGACGTCATACCTTACATATCAAACGAACCCAACATACCTAGGTGAATTCTATGATTGTATGGTAAACACTATGCCATTTTTGATTACCGAAACCGGGGGACTTATATCTGAACACGTGTGGCCTTTAACTTGGAAACAGAAGAAAAAACTAGGTCCTAAAATGGGTGTGTTTTCAACTTGGGCAGAAAATATGCATATCAACATTCCGCCTGTATCAGAAAGTTATAACGAAGAAGGGAAATATGTTTGGCTTCCGATAGATGTATCGTCTGGTAACAATCCATGGCATATATGGATGGATGTAATTGCTAAAATGAGATTATTAGAAAAACGTTTAGGATTAAATTACAAAGACTTTGTTTATGTAATGCCTCACAAAAGTCAATACTTTGAAAAAGTAATTAAAGAGATTATGCCAGATCTTAAAGTAATTACGATGCCAAAAAATAGCACTTGGAAATTTAAACATTTATACGTACCTACAATGTGTAATCATGATGACGGTGTTATTGTACCACAATCAATATCCTGGATACGCTCAAGATTTTTAAACAAGTCTGTAAAGACTCCTCATAGAAAACTTTTTATTGACAGAGGAGTAGGTTCTAGAAAATTATCAAACAAAGAAGAAATATTTGCAATACTTAAAGGATGGGAAGTATTAAGGTTAGAAGAGATGTCAATTATAGATCAACTCACTGCATTTGCTGAAGCAACACACATAACAGGAACTCATGGTGCAGGACTGGTTAACTTATTATGGTGTCTGCCCGGAACTAAAGTAATTGAAATAGTACACAAATATACTGCAAAAAAAGTTTATCCTAACTTATCGTTTTTATGTGGATTGGATCATAAAGTTTTAATGGGAGAGTGTGTTGCAATACCTAAAACTACACACGAAAAAACTTTTAAAAGATTAAATGATTATAATGATATTAAATTAGATTCAAGTATTTTGTTACGGAACCTTGAATAAACTTTTCCAGATCTTATTTCATCAATTGACCACAACATATAACCTAAATCATTAAGCCATTGTGTTCGGTCAGGATACTTTGGATTTTCGATATCTTCTAAATTAGTATTTGCTACTGGCCAACAAATTGCAAGATCTGAGGTAACAAAGGTAGGGACTCCACGAATGCAAGAGTCGACACTGGCAGTAGAATTGTGAGTAATAACAGCATGACAATTATTTAATGCCTGTTGAAAATTAAATCTGTAGTACTTTTTCTCATCACCTTGAAAATGTTTTTGTCCAATTATTACGTCACAGTCAGGTGGAAACTCACCTTTTCTTTGTTCCATTGCCGACACGTGATTAGGATGAGGCCTTACTAAAAATTTTCTTTTTGTTAATGGTCTCAATTTTTTATATACATCATTAAACCATTCTATTGGATCTAGTTCGTTCATAGACCAATTGTCTTTTGGTTGTAATACAAATAATATTGGAGCATCAGGATTAGGTTTTTGCCATTCATAATTTCCAATATTGAACAATCCTTGCATTTCTTTCCATCTGTCGTCTGGTGAATTATCTGCTAAAAAGTTTCCATTACGCATTGGCGTCCACAATGCTACTCTGTATCTGTGATTTGGAACTCCTGCTGTGTTTCCAAAACTTGAACAAAGTCCTCCATCAAATGTTATAATAACACTTCCGTTTTTCTTTGCGTTTTGTACCAGTGTGTATCTTCTACCTTTTGTATGATGTAATTGTTTATCGCCACCATATCCAAACATAACCCCAATCGGTGCTGTGATTTCCATTTCGTTATCCACAGTCAATCCTGTTAAATTTTCATTTACAATTTCAACTTCGTCACCAACTGCTCTTATGCCTTCTGCAAAATCGTATAACAACTTATAAGAGTCGCCTTTTTTACGATCTTTCACTGTTCTTCTAAATATTTGGACCTTGATCTTTTTCATTAAATATGTATATAATTATCAAAGGATAAAGTCTATGAGATCATTAGCGGTTATAACAACTTTCCCACCAAATCGTTGGGAGGCATACGGAAAAAGAATGATAGAAAGTTTTATAGAGAACTGGCCCAATGATGTAAAACTTTATGTGTACTACGAAAAAGAATTACCACCTATAAAACACGAAAAAATTGAATACATTGATTTAGAAAAAGTAAATCCAGATTTGGTTGCGTTCAAAGAAAGACACAAAAACGATCCAGTCGCTAACGGAGAGTTAGACGAGATCGAAGGCGGTGTGAGGAGGAGACCAGAAGCCGGTCACAATGACAAAGGTAAAGGATCTTTTCTATGGGACGCAGTTAGATTTGCTCATAAAACTTTTTGTGTTGCACACGCAGTAAAAAATTTAAAGAACGATGTTGTGTTATGGCTCGATGCCGACACATACACTTTTAGACCAATTCCAAAAGAATTCATACTTGATTTAATACCAACAGATAAACTTGTAAACTATTTAGGCAGAGGAGAAAAATATCCTGAATGTGGTTTCGTAAGTTATAATTTACATCATGCAATGATGGATAGATTTATAGATACTTGGGTAGACTTATATAAAAGCGATGGAATATTTAAACATTTAGAATGGCATGACTCATACATTTTTTGGCAAGTATTAAAACAAGTTGCACCTGATAGTGGTTATGATATTGGTAAGGGTGCTGGTGCAAAAGGACATCATATTTTTATCAACAGTGTTTTAGGATCTTACATTGATCATATGAAAGGCAAAAGAAAAATAAAAGGAAAAAGTTCTGCAAGTGATTTACGAACAGACCGAACAGAGGACTACTGGAAGTCTGTTGAGAATTATGATCCGTTTGCCAAGGGAGGATTTGATCCTAAACAAGCAAACGATATAGTATCTAAAGTAGACAAAAAAGGAAATTAATGATATACCCATTAGCATATTCAACCTGGGGCAAAGAAGAAGTTGATGCAATACAAAAAGTTATTGATACAGATATGTATACCATGGGTAACCATGTAAAACAATTTGAACAAGAGTTTGCTGAACTCTTTAATTCACCAAACGCAGTAATGGTCAACTCTGGATCTAGTGCTAATCTTTTAATGTTAAGTTTATTGAAGTGGAAGTATAAACTAACAGGAGATATTATTGTTCCAGTGGTGGGATGGGCAACAACTTATTTTCCTATTGTACAAAATGGATTCAAAATTAATTTTGTAGACGTCGATCCAAATACGTGGAACATTGACGTAACAAAAATTGAACAAGCAATTACGCCTAACACTGTCGCAATTATGCCTGTAAACTTACTAGGCAATAGTTGTGATTATAAAGCAATAAAAGAAATATGTTTCAAACACAAATTACTTTTGATCGAAGACAACTGTGAATCAATGGGTGCCAAATTTGACGATCAATACACGGGCACATTTGGTTTAGCAGGATCATTTAGTTTCTTTTTCAGTCATCATATACAGACAATGGAAGGTGGTATGGTGCTTTGCAAACACAAAGACGATGCAGATTATTTGAGAAGTATGAGAGCCCATGGTTGGGTGAGAGACTTACCTGATAATTCATCACTGTATAAAAAGACAGGGAACGCATTTAATGATAATTTTATATTTGCAACTCCAGGTTATAATTTAAGACCGTTAGAAATGAGCGGTGCCATAGGATCGGTACAACTAAAAAAATGGAACGATATAATGAAAGTTAGATTAGAAAATACCAAACATTTTTTAAATCTGTTTGCAAATAAATCTTGGTGTAGAATACAAAACGAAACAGGAGAAAGCAGTTGGTTTACATTTGGTATTGTGTTGGATGGAGAACTTAAAGGTCGTAGAGAAGAAATAATTAATGCACTAACAAATGCTGGAATACAAAATAGACCACTTGCATCTAGAAACTTTTTAAAACAACCTGTAATGCCTAATCTAGATCATATTGTTTCAGGAACAATGGACGCCGCAAACGACATACACGATAACGGATTTTTTGTTGGCAATGGTAGTATTGATATCAAAGAAGGTATTGATAAAATGTATGAAATAATATCAGGGTTTACAAAGTGAAATCATTAACTATCGCAACAACTTGGGGGACAAAATATTGGCCCAATCCAGTAAAGCCTTGTATAGAAAGCACTATTAAAAATTGGCCAGACCACGCAAAGATTTTATTTTATCCAGACGATATGTCGCAAAAAATAGATTTGCCACGTACAGAATATATTGATTTGTGTAAAGCACAACCAAAATTACAAGAGTTTATTGATAGACACAAGAACAATCCAGAACTTAATCCTCGAATAAAACAAAACGCAGAAGAACAAAAAGGATTTGATAAAGACACATCTATATATGTGTACGATGCTGTTAGATTTAGTTACAAAGTTTTTGCCTGTATTGATGCTTGGCAAAGAACTAAACCTGATATGTTATGGTTTTTAGATGCTGATTTATTAACGTTTGAAAAAATTCCCATGACATGGTTAGAACATATTATTCCCGATACTGCTTTTACATCGTATTTGGGTAGACCTAAAAAAGGATTTTCAGAAACTGGATATTATGCTTTTAATACAGCACACAAATACGCAGAAGAGTTTTTTAAAAGATGGGAACAGTATTATACAGAGGATTTATTTTTTAATATACAAAAAGGATTTTTAAATCATTTTCCTATTGCAGGTTATACAGATTCATTTACGTTTGATGCTGTAAGAATTGAGATGGAACAAGCAGGTAAAATTAAAAATGAAGATTTAAATGACGGGAGATTTGCAGGTAAAAGGAGAGCAAAACATCCTTTTATAAATTCCGAACTTGGACAATACATGGATCATATGAAAGGCTTCTCACGTAAATCAAGAATGAGTTCTAAAAGAAGTGATTTAACAACAAAACAAAATCACCCATATTGGAAAACTATAAAGGATTAGGTTTGTAAATATCGATATGAAAGCACTTATTACAGGTTGTCAGGGATTTATTGGTAAAAATTTAGCACAACATCTAAAGAAACAAGGACACTATGTCGTAGGAATAGACAAGAAACTGAAAGTCGGTGATCCTGTATTTGTCGACGAGTTTATAGGTCACGATATGGAATCTCGAATAACAATAGATAACGATTTTGAAAGAGTGTATCATCTTTCTGCAGATGTACCTAACTCAAAACAAGTAGGATCTGCACAGTTAACCACAGGAAGAAGCAATCCGATTCAAACAATCCAAGCAATGGATTTTGCGGCACAAAATAATTCTCATTTTATATATGCCGTGTCGGCAATGATCTATAACACAGATTATCAAGGACATAACGGTCCGGACCTAAACGAAGACGAACACATATGGCCAGCTCAACCGGCAGGAAACATTTACGGTATGGAGAAACTTTACAATATGCAACTTGCCCAAGAGTACGCAAAAAGTTATCATATGAGAATTTCTCTACCAATATTCCATGCTATGTATGGACCACACTGTGATATTTTTTATAACTCTAAAGTAGTTGCGGCAACTTGTTTAAAAATTTTACAAGCGGACGATCCTGGAGAAATTGAAATATGGGGAGATGGAACACAAATAAGATCGTTTTGTTACATAGACGATTTAATGGTTGGTCTTGATAAACTTATTGAGAATGATATTGAAATTCCAATCAATATGGGTTCCGATGAAGCAATTACAATGACACAACTTGCAGATATGTTGATCGATATATCAGGCAAAAAAATTAAGAAAAAATATCTACCGGCAGGACCGGCTGGATGTATGAGAAGAAATTCAGACAATACAAAAATAATGAAACTCACTGGCTGGAAACCAAACTATCCACTAGAACAAGGTTTAAAAAATACATTTGAATATGTAAAAAGTCAGGTCAAATGAGAATAGCACTGTATCCGGAATACTCTAGTTTAAATGGTCGACCGGTATTTGCCGCATTGATTGAACACTTAAAATCTAAGGGTGAAAAAGTTTTTATCAACGAAGATAGAAATTGTGATGTAGCCATTATTTGGTCAGTACTCTGGCAAGGCAGGATGGAAGCAAACAGGAAGGTATGGGAACAATTTAGAAGCACAGGTAGACCTGTAGTGGTACTAGAAGTAGGCGGCCTAAGAAGAAATTCATCATTTAAAATGGGTATTAACGGAATAAACAGAGAGGCGGATTTTGCCAACGATACATTTGACGATAAAAGATGGCCGTTGTTTAATCATCAATTATTACCGTGGAAACAATCAGGTAATGTAATTGTAATATGCGGACAACATCACAATAGTCACCAGTGGAGAGAAAACCCTGGTATGAAATCATATTTCAAAAATTGCATTGAAGAAATTCGTAGATATACAGATAAACCAATTGTTATAAGACCACATCCTAGAAATATTGTTCATAATTTTCCTGCAGAAAAATATAAACACGTAAGAGTAAATTTGCCAAAAAGAGATTGGGGTACTTACGATGATACTGATTTTAAAAAAATACTTAAATCTACTTGGGCTGTGGTAAATCATAGTTCTAATCCTGCCATGGAGGCAGTAATACATGGTATACCTGTATTTGTGTCTGAAAAAAGTTTATGTCACGATGTTGGCAATACTGATTTATCAGATATAATGCACCCGGCAATGCCGGCTAGACAAAATTGGGCAAATCGTTTAGCATACACTGAATGGTTTACAGAAGAATTTAGAGAAGGTAAACCTTGGGCAAGAATAAGAAAAAGACTAGAGGAGAAATACATAAAAAAATAATGCAAAAGATTAATATAGGAAGACCAGACCCAGATCAGCCAATTGAGTGGACACCATATCAAGGCGAAGAAGTTATCATGAAAATGGTGATTAGAAAAGGACAAAAAATAGAGGAAAGAGAATTTTGTCCCGATAGAGTGAATGCAGTGCCTAAAGGAAATGCATACATCATTGGAAATGGTCCATCGAGAAAAGATAAATTGGATTTAGATACACTTAAGAATACAGGACAGACATACGGTTGTAATGCCTTGTATAGAGATTTTATTCCTGACTATTTGTTTATGGTTGATAGATTTATATCTCAAAAAATTGTAGATGATAAAGTGTTTGAGAAATGTATTTGTTATGCTCCCGCTTTAGAGTTCAATAGATCTAAAAGAAGACTACATTTAATACCTCACAATCCACATTGGATTTCGGGCTCTGCCGCTTTTTGGACTGCTTGTATGCACGGACACAAAAATATATATTTGGTTGGTTTTGATTTTAGAGAATACGGTAAAGATCAATTAAACAACATATACCAGGACACTGACAATTACGGCCCTAGACACAGTGATACTATATTCGAGCCATGGTTACAACAATACAGAAGTATTTGTAAACGAAGACCGTATTGTAAATTTACAGTTGTACATGACAATCCACCTGATTACGTACAGGTAATTCCGTTTGAAAATCATAGTGTGATGTCTTATGCTGATTTTATCGGTAAAGTTTTAAACCAGCAGACTTAAATTTGTTTCTAAAAGAATAAAAGTTAGCATTATGATTGCTATATGGATCTTTCAGTACAGTCATTTGATATAAATGTACCATTTCGTGTGCCAATGTTTCAATAAAATCTTGCCATTTTGGATACTTTGTTATTAGTTGTATCTTATATGAGCATGGTATATGGTAAGGAATGACCCTTTGATCAAACTTTCCTTTTGGTGTTTTTCTATTATCCCAATCAACTACACATCTTCCCCAATCATTATGAAGTCTTTTAATCTCTATCATTACAGGACCTAGTCTATTATTAAACAAAATTGTGTTTAATTTTCTGTACCAATGATTACAAACCATCGGTGTTGGTTTATAACCAGCCACATTTGATTTCAAATCCAGAGTTCTTTTGAACTGTTTTGTTAAGTGTTTTTTAGTACTTCTTATCTTTTTATTCATAGGTTGACAATTTTACCATGTATGTTACAATAATATACATATTTAACCAAAATTATGGATATGCAAAAACACACAGATTTGCCGATAACAATTAACGAAGCGATTAATATATTAGCATATAATGACTTTTTTTACCACACAGGACCAAAACTAAAAAACGACCTGGTCAGGCCACATCCAAAAGATCAGGAAACTGTAACATCACTGGCAAATTCACATTATGCCTGGACCGAAAAACAAGCCAAATTGGCTGTCATAATTCTTAAAAGATATCTTACTAGATTCCAAAAACACGGTTTAGATATTAAGGAGTTATTAGAAAAGCCAAAATATGAGCATCCGTTTAGAGTGATCGATTGGGAAAAAAGTATTGAAAAATTTATCGACGAGGAAAATGAATCTCAAATTGAAATAAAATTTCCGTATAATAAAAAAATTATTAACTTAATTAGATGTCTTAAAAATAATAAAGGTATGCCGGAAAGATATATGGTATACAATCCAGAAGATAAACACTGGACCTGTAAACAAACTGAGGTGACAACATATTATTTGACACTGATTGCTATCAGATACGATTTTAAATTCGTTGATAAAAGTTTATTTGAAGATTATTTAGAAGTTAAAAAAGAAAAATTGACATATAAAAATCCTTCAGTGTCCTTAGAAAATAATAAATTAAAATTTAAAAACGTATCAGAAACATTTGAAGAACATTGGAAAGAAAACATTAGTAATAAATCATTGCTTCAACAAGTCGATTCTTTGAAAGAATTTTTGTTTACTACTGACAAAATAAAAGTAGAAGCAGAAACACCTGTTGCAAATAAAATTGCACATAGTTCGGAAAGAAAAATTTGGGTCGATAAAGAAAAATATAACAGAGAGCAAGTAATACAAGGTATCAATGAGTTGAATGCTTGGCCAATTATATTTCCAGTGTCGGGAGAAATAATTTCATCCACAGAAGACACACACGAACTATGGAATTGGATACAAGCATTTAAAAAAATAGGTATTGATGAATTGGGAGAATTATCTTTTGGTTTTGATATTAAACAACCAATTAGAGTATCCGATATTGATGATATGGAGCAATCTCATGATTTTTTAGTTCCACGAATTAGCGATGATGTGTTTGAAATAATGTTTGAACTACATCAGATGAGTAAACAATTTAAATATATAGATAAAAAAACTAAAGTTTTATTTGTTAAAAATAAACTACCAAGATCATATTTAAAATCAAAAATCAAGGCTAAACTTGGTTTATGGACTATCGATGGAGTAAGAATGGGCGGCGAAACAATATACAGAACACTTGAGTATTTGCCAAGAACATTAAATTATAGTAATAGTCCGAGAAGAAATACACTAGACTTTGAGACATTATTCTAGTAAAATATAACATATCATGAGTTCTTGTAAATTGGTAATAAAAGACGAAGTAAATGTGAAGTTTGAAAACTTAGATTTAAAATGGCGACAAAAGTTAGTTAATAAATTTAAGTATCAAATACCATATGCATATCATCTACCTGCGGTTAAATTAGGAAGATGGGACGGCAAAATTGCATTCTTTCAAATGGGAGGGTCAACATATCTCAATCTAGTAAATGAAATATTACCAATACTCGAAGCAGGTGGAGTATATGTTGAATTAGAGGATAGAAGAACTAAACATAATTTTGAATTTAATTCTATTGATAAAAATTATCTATCACATATTAATTGGCCTACTAATCATCCTATGGCAGGACAACCAATAGAATTAAGAGATTATCAAGTGGAAACAATAAACAAATTTATTGAAAATCCACAAAGCATACAAGAGATCGCCACTGGTGCAGGTAAGACCATCATAACTGCGGCACTGTGCCAATTGGTCGAACCATATGGACGCACACTTACTATTGTTCCAAATAAAAGTCTCGTCACACAAACAGAAGAAGACTTTCTTGCTTGTAACTTAGACACAGGTGTATATTACGGTGACCGAAAAGAAGTTGGAAGATATAATACAATAGCAACTTGGCAAAGTTTGAATGTATTAGAAAAGAGAGCAAAGAACGAACATAGCACAGAGTTCAAAGAATTTTGCGAAGGTATTAATACAATCATTATCGACGAAGTACATATGGCGAAGGCAGATGTTTTAAAAAGATTATTAACAGGTGCTTTTGCACATTGTGGTATACGTTGGGGACTTACAGGTACAGTACCAAAAGAAGAATATGAATTTATGGGAATCAAATGTTCACTTGGAGAAGTTACAAATAAAATACCTGCAAAGGATTTACAAGACAAAGGAGTACTTGCACAATGTAACGTAAATGTTTTACAGACACAGGATCATCCTATGTTTAAAAATTATCAAGAAGAATTGAAATGGCTAACTACGGACAGCAACAGAATGACTTGGATAGCACAAACAATAAAAGATATTTCAAGTTCAGGAAATACACTTATACTAGTTGATAGAATATCGGCTGGACAAATATTACAAAAAAAACTTAAAGACTCTGTGTTTATATCAGGGTCAACTAAAAATACAGAAAGGAAAGAGCATTACGATGAAGTGTCTACAGCACAAAGTAAAATTATTATTGCCACATATGGCGTTGCATCTGTTGGTATTAACATTCCTAGGATATTCAATCTTGTTCTTATTGAACCTGGTAAGTCCTTTGTTCGTGTAATACAAAGTATAGGAAGAGGCATACGTAAAGCAGAAGACAAAGATCACGTACAAATCTGGGATATTACAAGCAGTTGTAAGTTTGCAAAAAGACATCTAACACAAAGAAAAAAGTTTTACAAAGAGGCAAATTATCCGTATAATATAGAAAAAATAGATTATGAAAATCCTTACACTAGATAATATATCTTATAATATAGAAAAGATACCTGAATATGTTGACGATTCTTTAAGATTCTCTGTGCTTGATAATTCAAATCCTGAGGATCCAGATCATTTTTTTATACCACTTATATTTTTAGAAAGTTTCAATGCTCCTGCGGCAGTATTGCAAATAGGCAAATACAAAATTAAGATGCCATTGGATTGGAAAATGGTTGTTGGCGAAGCAGAGCAAGGTGAACTTCACGTACTGCCTATAACAAGTTTAAATGACCGAGGCTTTGATGCATTCTTGTTCAATCCACTATCAAGCGGTAAACCCGAATTTGATAACGTTGATATTATAGATATCTATCAAGAAGTAAAATGGTACTTTCCAAAAATTAAATCTGGACAAATATTATGTGTACCTTTAGAAAATAAACCTAAACCACAGTGTGCATATTTTGTAAAAGATATTTCTAGGCAGTGTGAACTTATTGATTACAGTGCAGTATGGTAGGAACACGCAAAGGACAGTCTGTTACTATACCTGCTCCTTGCTGTATTATTCCTAATCACAATGATAGAAAGGTTCCGGTTTGGCTTGATAGAGGACAATGGTATCAGGATTTATTAGAACATTTTCACAACCATAATTACGATGTCTATAAAACAATAATTAAAGAAGGAGAAATTACCATTCGCTTTAACAATAGAAATCATGCTATACTATTTTTACTAACTTATGAACAAAGAAATGAAACAGAAGAAGAAATTTTTTGAACTTAGGAACGGACTGAAAGCAGTTGATTTCCGAAACAAAGATTACTATGACAGAATAGATGACCATGAACGATCATTGTATTCTCCTTTCATGCTTATGAGATATGCTTCAAGTGTATCCTCGAAAGATCAATTTTTTGTCGAACACTATGTAGAGATGATTAATGAATGTGTGAATAAAAATCTTTTCACATTATCAAGTAAACATAAAAAATTATGTTGGATACTAACATCAATGTGTGGTGCATTACAGCAACAATTCCATCCTTGGATCAAACCAATGAAAAGGGTACAAAATAAAACATTAAAACAGTTGCTCACAATATATCCAAATATGAAAGAATCGGATCTCGAAACACTCGATAAGATTATAACCGATAAAGAATTTGAAGAACTATTAGAAGAGCATGGAATCAACTAAATTTAAATGTCCTTACTGTGGTAAGGAATTCACAAGAGAAAGAACATTACAGGTTCATATGTGTGAACCTAAAAGAAGACATCTACAAAAAAATGAGAAATGGGTACAGAATGGCTTTATAGTATTTCAACGATTTTATGAAATACATCAAAAAAATCATAAAACTAAAACATATGATGAATTTTGTAAATCTGCTTTTTATAATGCATTTGTAAAGTTTGGCAGATTTATGATGCATATAAATCCAATATATCCTGAAAAATATATTGATTACGTTATACTATCAAAGATTAAATTAGATCACTGGGCCAGAGAAGATTTGTATGAGGCTTATCTCGTTGACACACTAAAAGTTGAACCTGTTGAATCTGCTATACAAAGATCAATAACAACAATGATGGATTGGGCCGACGAACAAAATGCACAATGGTCTGATTACTTTAGATTAGTAAACACAACAAGAGCAGTTCAAAATATTCAGAACGGAAAAATGTCTCCGTGGCTTGTTCTTGGTTGTGTTGCAGGTCAAAAAATGTTACAATCGTTTAGTGACGAACAATTAGATATGGTTGAAAGATTTATTAAACCAGACTATTGGAAAATGAAATTTAAACAATATCCTGCTGATCATTTATTTGTACAGGAAACAGTTAAAGGAGCAAAAATTGAGTAGAGTAAAAGTTGAAATAGATGATGAATTAGATTTTGATCTTGAAGACGGAGATATGATACTACACATTAAACACAATGGTGACATTGGAAAAGTTTGTATGCCTGACATGAATCCAAAAGTAAAAAATAGTGTTGGCTATCACAAATTACTTCAAGTATTAGAAATTTTAAAACCTGGTACAAAAGAAGAATTCATTAAATGGAATGAAAAGAAATTGAAAGGTAGCATACACTAATGCCTGATGTAGATATAGATTTTTACGATAGAGATGGAGTATTATCATTGTTTAAACATACTCCGGCAACTATTGTAAAAGACGAGATGCACGAAAAACATAAAACTGGAATTTACTTTCATGACATTCCGGTTAATCCATCTACAAAACATTCAAGTTTAGATTATAAAAAAGCAGACGAACGAGGATATTTTAAAATTGATTTATTGAATGTTAACATCTACAAAGACATTAAATCAGAAAAAGAACTTGTTGAACTAATGATACAAGAACCAGATTGGGATATGTTGAAAGATCCCAAAATAGTGGAAAACCTTTTTCACCTAAATGGCCATTATAATATTGTATCAAAACTTGAACCTAAAAACATTGAACAACTTGCGGCTGTATTAGCAATCATACGTCCTGCCAAACGACACTTGATGTATAAGGATTGGCTAGATATATTAAAAGAAGTATGGGCGAAACCGTCCGATGGATCATATTTTTTTAAGAAGTCACACGCAATAGCCTATGCTCACGCAATCGTTGTCCAGTTAAATTTGATAGCACGTGATAAATATAGTTTTGATGCGATATCAAAAAACTAGAAAGAAAAAATCCAAAACACGTACTAAAAAATCCACCGCTTCAAAAAAGGATCCATATGGCTACCAGCCAGATAGTCCCTTAACACAACACTATCTTACAACAGGTGCTATACTTCCTGAAATAAAGAAGACTAGGTAGGTTTCCGCATTAATTGGATAGTACGTCTCTTTACCCGTTTCTTCGAAATATCTGAGAGTCGTACTGTAGGACCATGACTTATTTTAACATCTTTTCCATTTAGAGTCGTCAATGCATACTTGAATGCTTTGAAATCTTGTTTCAAGAAAATGTTAATTGGTAATTTTCTATTAGATTCCCACCACCAAACTTCACCCAAACGTAAAAATTCTTCCTTGTGATCAGCATCAGTGAGTCTGTTGTAGTCATATAGGCTGATTACATTGATATCTTGATTCTGTATAATACCAACATATTCGAACTCACCCTTTTGTACAAGCGATAAAAAGGGGAATTTTTTACCTAATTTTTCAAAAATGTCATTCATAGTCTATCAATAAATACTGTTAAATATGTATTATGCAAACAGTATCAAGGTATTTAATAACCAATTTGGTAAACGCCACTATAAGTGGTTATCACGGAAGGAACTCTAAGGTGTACGATCGCAGGCTAAGAATATTCAAAGGAGCGTCTAATCCTATAACTTTTACGTTCAAAAACGAGGACCAAAAAGCTCAAACTATTACAAGTAAAACCTATGAGTTCAACTTAATCGATACAGAAAGTCACGAATCTGTTTTAACTAGAAATTTAACTGTACTAGATGATGGGAGTACTACGTCAACTAAAGGACAAGCATCAGTTACTATCACTGAAGGTGATCTTCTAACGTTAGATGCAAAATTTTACAACTATGCAATTAGAGAAGTAAAAAGCGACAACTCACGTGAGGTAACATATACCGACACCGGATATAATGCTTCTGGTACTGTGGAAGTATCAGGTGAAGCATTTCCAAGTTTTGTGGCCAGTACTGACGTTACAGGATTATTAACAGCATCAGGAACAAGAAAAACATCAAGTTCTGTTTATGCATATCCAGGAAGAAATAGTAATTCTGCTTTGCATACTGTTGCAGTTTATGGTACAGGCTTTACTGGTAATTTTAAAATACAAGGCTCGTTGGTGACAACACCTACAACAGATGCTGATTGGAGTACTGTATCAAATAACACCATCACAGACCTATCCGGTATTACCTACTATAACTTTAACGGTGTCTACACTTACGTAAGATTCTCTTACGATAATGCATCTGGTAATTCTGGAACCGTTGACAAAATACTTTATAGACATTAAAATATAGTTTATGAACCTGATCCAGTCGACTATTCTGACATCCTTACCTGCGGGTAAAAAGAAAACTCCTTCGGGATGGATTGCCTTTAATGCCCCTTGTTGTATACACAACGGAGAAAATGCTGACAGAAGAAAACGAGGAGGCATAATGAACAGTCCAGATGGTACACTTTCTTTTCACTGTTTTAATTGTGGATTTAAAACTTCATATACACCGGGTAGAAAAATATCTTTAAAAACTAAAAAGTGGATGGCTTGGTTGGGCATAGACGATAACACTATTAAGAAAATGGTCATTGAGGCTATGCGTTTAGAGGAAGCAGATAAAACAGCAGGAGTTGAAAAGAAAAAATTTATTTCGTTTAATAAAAAATCTTTGCCAAAAAATTCACACAAACTTGACATTTGGCTAGAAAAATATCTTAAGAAAGATCTAACGGAAAAACAGCATAGATATATTGATTTATTGTTAAACTATCTTAAGGACAGAGGCATTGGTCCTGATTGGTATAATTTTATGTATTCACCCGATATGACATTTGATATTAACAAAAGAATTATTATACCTTTTTACTGGAAAGGTGACGTTGTTGGTTATACAGGAAGACTATTTGAAAAAATTGATAAACTAAAATACTACACAGATGTACAACCAGGCTATGTGTTCAATATGGATGTACAAGATTGGTCAAGACAATTTGTAATTGTAACCGAGGGACCATTTGATGCCATTTCCATTTCTGGAGTCAGTATACTCGGATCAGAGGTAAATGATACACAAAGAGAACTTATTAATAACCTAAACAGAAAGGTAATTGTAGTTCCAGATAAAGATAAAGCAGGGTCTAAACTTATTGAACAAGCAATAGAATATAGATGGTCCGTTGCTTTTCCAGAATGGGGACAAGGAGTTGACGATGTCGCCGATGCTGTGTTAAAATATGGAAGATTGTTTACAATACAATCAATATTAAAATCAACAGAGTCGAATAGACTTAAAATAGATTTAAAGAGAAAGATGTATGGCAGAGTATAGTTTTGATGTTCAGAAGTTGTATTTAGAAATGTTTTTGGCAGATGCTGAAGCATTTGCAAGAGCATCCAACATTTTTAATCCAAACAGTTTTGATAGAAAACTACAACCAATTGCAAAGTTTATAAAAGACTATGTTGAAGAATATAAAATTATGCCAGAGGTTGAACAAGTAAATGCAAAACACGATATTAAATTAAAAGGCACAAACGATATAGATGCCTCTCATTTCAATTGGTTACTAGATGAGTTTGAAACGTTTTCCAGACACAAGGCACTAGAAAGTGCAATACTTCAATCGGCTGACTTACTCGAAAGAGGTGATTATGCTCCAGTAGAGGACATGGTCAAAAGTGCAGTTAACATAGGATTGACTCGTGATATTGGTACAGACTACTTTGAAGATCCAAAAGGTAGATTAGAACTTTTAAAAAGTTCAAACGGACAAGTCAGCACAGGCTGGACTAATCTCGACAAGAAACTGTTCGGTGGATTTAACCGAGGTGAACTAAACATTTTTGCAGGCGGATCAGGTGCTGGAAAAAGTTTGTTCTTACAGAATCTTGCAGTTAATTGGGCACTGGCTGGCTTGAATGTTGTATACATATCTTTTGAATTATCTGAAACACTTGCGGCTATGAGGATAGACGCAATGACAACTAACATTCCAACAAAACAAGTAATGAAATCAATGGACGATGTTGAAATGAAAGTTAAGATGTTAAAGAAAAAAGCAGGTAACTTACAGTTAAAATATTTGCCAAGTGGTTGTAATATTTTAGATGTTAAAACTTACATCAAAGAATTAGAACTAAAAAATAAAAAGAAGATTGATGCAGTACTGATAGATTATCTTGACTTAATGATGCCAAAAAGCAAAAAAGTATCTCCTGCAGATTTGTTTATTAAAGACAAATATGTTTCAGAAGAACTGAGAAACTTTGCAGTAGAATCACAATGTTTACTTGCAACAGCATCACAGTTGAATAGAGCAAGTGTTGAAGAAATAGAATTTGATCATTCTCACATAGCAGGAGGATTATCTAAAATACAAACAGCAGATAACGTGATTGGTATATTCACAAGCAGAGCGATGAGAGAACGTGGCAGATACCAAATTCAGTTTATGAAAACTAGATCAAGTTCGGGTGTTGGACAAAAAGTTGATTTAGAATTTGACATCGATACATTAAGAATTAGAAGTTTAGAAGAAGATGAATCAAACAATTATGTTACAAAACAATCAGGTGCTGTATTTGATCAACTTAAACAAAAATCCAAAGTAACACCATCTATACCAAAAGATGCACAACCATCTGAACCCGATCCAACTAAAGGTGATACTATCACTGGTAAAGTTAAAGCAGATGTTCAAAGCAATAAATTAAGACAACTGCTTAACGAACTTCATTCAGACGAAGAGCAATAGCCGAAGGCGTACCGCGTTTTTTATATACTAGTTGCGTAAATTTAGAAAAAGCGAGAGCGTTTTTTTGCGTAAAAAGGTTTATGAATTTGACGGTATGCGAGTGTTGTAAATATTCTCACAGTATAGTTTTGCTCCGGCCGGATTTAAATGTTGTCCATCATCCACAATGTAATTTGAGTACTCCGGTATCTCCGCATATGGCAACACAGGATCTTTGCCCAACACTTGTTGTACCTGTTTGTGTAACACAGGATCTCCCTGGTATCCCGAAGAACTGTTGGAATCTATGAACGTGTGGCTGTAGGTCCCCAACAAATGTTTTGTGTACGCAAGTGCCTGCACGAACTGATGCCTGAACATATCAGTGAACACCCAGGCATTGTAATCACTGTTGGCAGTCTTTTGGAAGTTTGTCCTGTTCTTTGCTTCCGTGTCTGCATTACCCGGAGTTATTATGTGGAAATGCTGTTTGATTCCGTCCTGTAATTTCAATGCTTTGTAGTTTGGTTTCACATCATACCACGAATCACTCAACACAGTGTCTGGCGATGTTTTGGACGTTTGGAAACCGTATCTTCTGGTACCCGTGAGTTGGAAGAACACATGGTCCGGTTGTACCTGCGTTAGCAAGGATTCTAACAAAAAATTGTGCAGATGTATGGACGATCCTTGTATTCCGGCATTGTATATTTCGTGTTTTCCGTTGTCTAGATAGTCTGCCGGAGCGGGTCTATCTGCATCCGTGCCTGCGGTCCAACTGCACCCAACTAATAATAGTTTCATACGCATATTTACTATTAAATAATTGCCATGAGAGATTTATCAAAAGACAAATATTTTTGTTATCATCCATTTGAGACATTGACAATAACAGCAGATGGTAATGCACAACCTTGTCCTGTGTGGAATATGTCTGATAAATTTCCCATAGCCGACCTCAATCAAAACGAAATTACCATAGACGAGATATTCAATTCAGAGCCTCTCAAGAAGATGCGAGAACAGATGTCCGGCGGTGAGGTAGTGTCCGCCTGTAATTCTTGCCACAGGAGAGAACGTGTCAAGTTGGACAGCCAGCGATTGAGATACGGCAGGCGTAGGTCCAAAAAAGAAACACACAGCCTAAAGCAGATAGAAATCAATTTCAGCAATCAGTGTAACCTGGCGTGTGCCATGTGTAATCACAACCATAGTTCTGGTTGGTATCAGCAGGAAAAATCTCTGCCCGAGTCTCTGAGAAAAGACATGGATCTCAACAAACACTGGCCTTCCAAACCCTACAAGTATTTTTCGTTATCTAAAAAATTTGTTGACAGCATAGTGGATCGTTTAGACACACTAGAAGTATTAATGATCAAGGGCGGCGAACCGTTGTACGATAAAAACTGTTTGAATCTATTGAATCGCATCAGTGAAATCAAACCAGATCTAAAGATAGTGTTGGTCAGCAACATAACACACATACCTCAAAAAACTCTGGACACCTTATCAAAACTTACCAACGTACAGTTGAACATCAGCATAGACGGTACAGGCAAAATATACGAATGGATTAGGGGATATTCATTTGACAAGATAGTGAGCAACTATAAAAAAATTAGTGAACTAAAACTAAATGCTGTGTATGTAAACGTCACTGTCAGTATCTACAATGTGTTCAATGTTGTTGACACAATAAGATATTTCAAGGACCTATCACCCAACAACTACGTTGGCAGTTTTAACTTTGTGTGGGAACCTTTTATGTCTGCATTGACTTTGTTACCGGATACTCATAAAGATAGAATCATTAACGAAATCGTTCCGGAATTGAAAGAACTTGGTTGTGTTCCAGCCGACCAAATTGATTCATACGAAAATTATGTTTCCAAAAAATATGACAATCTTCACAGTGCATTGGTAACAACAATGGATAAAACTCAAAAAGTTTTTCGAGATTATACCAATTGGCTAAACACAATTAGAGGCATACAAATACAAGATGAAGCAAGTTATTTGAAAGAATTAATGTAATGGATATTGAAAAATTAGAATCGTTGATAGATAGGAATGCAAAAAGGAAACGTCCTATGTATGATCAAGAGATGCGTACATATCTAAAAACAATCGACTACTCTTGGAATTATCCTATAGATCATTATGTGCAAACATTCACTGAATGGTTAACATCTCACAAAACTAATAAATTAATTAACTTGGATGCATTTCCGGACAGACGAATCATACTAGGTGTCACGCAGGCCATCAATGATCTGTATATGATGTATCCCAATCGAGTTGTAATACTCGATGGCGAATATTTTTATCATGATCAATTGTTCCCCGATGTAAAAGTGAGGACGCTGGAAACTTTAACCAACGGTGATGTGCTGTTAATCTCAATGCCTTTCTGTGGAGAGAACTACGGAGTACATCCTAAGATGCCCGAGATACTACAAAAATGTTTAGATGAAAATATTCCTGTACACATTGATGCGGCATGGTATCCTTGTAGCAGAGGAATAACTTTTGATTTAGATCATCCTGCAATACAGTCAGTCAGTTGTAGTCTAACCAAAGCATATGGCATAAGTGAACATCGTTCGGGAGTGAGATATTCTAGAGCACCTATGCCAGGATATGTTACTTGGATGACCGACAATGATTCTATTCCGTCAAAGCATAATTTTTTTACTGGAATAAAATTTATGCAGAAATTTGGTCCAGACTATTGGTGGAACAAATACGGAGAACACTATGATTTTATTTTAGAAAATTGTAAAAATTTAGCACCCAGTCCTGCAATTCACGTTGCATTTTCTACCGACGACAAAGGAAATGTTATAAAAGCAGTGCCAATGAAGGAAGCATTGTTGTACGTAAATACGTACAGTAATGGAACAACAACCTAAAATAAATCGTATACAATGGCTGTTTGGAAATGTGTGCAACTATGATTGTTCGTATTGTCCAACAATTTTACATTCTAATGATTCCAAATTTGATGACCCTAACATAATCGCAGACGCAGTTCAATACACAGTTTCTTCTTTGAGAATGTTAGATAGAGAACCGTCCTTTGAATTCGTGGGTGGTGAGCCAACATTAAATCCAGGATTACTATCTATTTGTCAACGTATGGGTAATCAAAAATTAAGCAACAAGTTAACCACAAACGGAAGTGCCAGCATAGAATGGTGGGAAGAATATTACATTTATTTTTCACAAGTTGAAATAAGTTATCACACAGAATTTGCAAATCTAGAACATATCGAAAAAGTAATTGATTTTTTGATTGAAAAAAAACTTGCAGTTAAAGTAATGGTTCATTGTACACATCTCGATGAACAATGGAACAAAGCAATACACGTTTATCAAATACTTAAAAACAAAGGATACAAAACAGAATTAAAACTTTTGTTTTCAAACTTTACCAAAGGTTTTCAATTTTATCCTTACAAAACATATCAGTTGAAATACTACTTCGAAGAGAAAGGACAAGATTGGGATCCAGAACAAACAATGTATACCGGAAATTTAAAGTATGATGGATACACCCACGCAAGGCATGACATTAACAGAGAATTTGTAGATAAAAAAGATGGAAGAATAAAAAACAACTGGAACTATAAAGGTTGGAGATGCAACGCCGGTGTTGATCAATTTATTGTTGATAAAAGAGGAAACGTAAGACGTGGCTGGTGTGGACAAGGAGAAAGATTAGGAAACGTTCTTCTAAGAGATGTACAGTGGCTTCAAAAGGCTATCAAGTGTGATTTGGACGTGTGCCGGAATGGCTTCGACCAATTGGCGACCAAGTTTAAATAGTCGTATGCACAAAGAAAAAGTAATATCAACAAAACATTATTCAGACAAATTATTTTCATTTAAAACAACACGTAACGCAGGTTTGAGATTTGAGGCTGGACAATTTACAATGATAGGATTGGATAACAAAACTATGAGAGCCTATTCTATAGTAAGTGGTCCAGGAGAAGACTATTTAGAATTTTTATCTATTGTTGTTCCGGATGGTCCATTGACATCTAAACTAAAAGATATAAAACAAGGTGACGAAGTTTTAATAGGACCTAAACCGGTTGGAACGTTACTTTGTGATTCTTTAAAGAAAGATACAACACTTTGGTTAATTGGTACAGGAACCGGAATAGCACCTTTTGTTAGTATTTGCAGAGATGCAGACACATATCTAAAATTTAAAAAAGTTATAGTGTGTCACACAGTTCGTACAGTAAAAGAACTTGCGTACTATGATTATTTTTTTAATTTAACTGTGCAAGAATTTATTCAGTATTATCCAACAGTGACCAGAGAAGAGTGGGTAAACAAAGGAAGAATCACTGATCATATTAAAACAGGAGAGGTGTTTTCTAAACTAGAAGTACCACCAATGACTCCAGAGAATGATTCTGTGATGTTATGCGGATCGCCTGAATTTAATTCAGAGATGATAGAAATGTTAAAAGAGAACGGTTGGCAAGGTGGTAGTTTAAGTCAGCAAGGAAACTTTGTTTACGAGAAAGCATTTGTTGATAAGTAATGCCAATGTTAGGACAAAGATATGGGAATACACTACACATACAAAGCTCAAAGAGGAGAACGATCTCTCAAGAAACAACAAAGACAAGAAGAGAGACAGAGACGTTCTAACGCCCGTAAGTTCAAAAAACAATCAGAACAAGATAAAAATAACACTCTTACTTTTCCCGAAACTGAAGTAATCACACTAGATCATCTTACCAATCCCGATCGTAAATAGTACAATATGAAATGGGCTTTGGTTGTTTATTTTTTTGTATGTTGCGGACCTGATGGTGGTTGGAAAACTGCCGAGGAACTGGGCCGACACAGTTGGTATCGTATTGTACATCCTAACGTTGAATCTTGCATACAGGCACAATGGGATTTTATGGAAAGTGTAAACAAAGACTTTATTAGAGCCAGTTGCGAAGAAATTTTAGAGGACTAAAAACCAAATAAATATCATATATGAAAATCACACATCATTTAAGTAATGGTTGTAGTTTCAGCACCAAGAAAGTATTTTTGAGTTGCCATCAAAAACTGGGCGAACTTTTACAACTAAATCCAACAGTCAATCTAGCCAAAGGTGGTAGAGGTAACGACAGATGTGTTGCAACCACAATGCATTGGTTCTTAAAAAATCCTGAACGTATGAAAGACACCTTTGTTAGTATAGGTTGGTCATCCTCCCACAGATGGGATTTTGTATCAGGCCCAACAAAAGAAGGCATGAAAGGGATCAAAGGCGAAATAGCAAAATTTTCATATCAATGGGGGACATGGAGGCTGTGGGAAGAAGAATGGATCGCACGTGATAAAGATGTGGATATAGATATGTCATCTGCGATAAGAATGTATACAAATATTCTCACTTTACAAAATTTTTTTAAATTACATAATATTCCTTACGTGATGTATTGGGCATTAACAAACGATTTACCAGAGGACGGAGATCTAAAATTATTGAAAGATGCTGTCGATAAAAAACATTTTTTTAATTTTGAAACTTCGGAACACGTTAAAGAAAATATTAAAATATATAATTCAATGAATTCTCAATATCATCGGTCTACCGAAACTGTGGAAGTTCCAAACAAGGACTATGTGCAATCACATTTTGAATATGTGGCACAACAAGGTTTGAGAAAATCATACAACGATGCTCATCCTAACAAACTAGGACATCATAAATGGGCGTACTTGTTAAAAAACTTTATAGACGAGAATAATATTATTTCTGATTAGAATCTAGATCGTTCCACTCTTCATCGTTATCCTGAGTAGAATTTTTCTTATCGCAGATAGGATCCGATGAACCAAACATACAACCTAGTATGTTTGCTATAGAATCTAGTTTACCAATTGTATCAATTGTAGTATGTTTTTTTTGGTCAGCATTTACTTTTGGTTTTGCACAACCAAACATTCCTAGGCAAACTATCATTACTATTATGATCCAAATAAATTTTTTTGAATTAAAAAATTCCATATCTTATCCTAACTCCACACAACAACTATATCTTACTTGGAAAAAATAATGATATATTATCAATCCAATGATAATACCTTCTAACCAAGCAATTATAGAACACAGCACCGGATACTTCCTTATAATAGAAATTTTCCAATCCATGATCGTTTTTAGTATAGATAATAATCTTTTCATCACACTTATTTAAATTTTTAGTCGTTGGATAATACTATACTATATGCTTTTAGTTAATGCAACCTTTGGTACTATATCTTGCTGTTCTTGTGTATCACAGACATATGACCAGCAACTTTGTCCTTGTTTGGACCTTGCTTGATTCTATATCCTGATGTACCATTTCCATTCACAGCAACTACTGGTCTCGAACTTGCTAAAGAGTGATTAGCTCTTTCTTTCAGTCTTTGCTCACGGAATTTTTTGTGTAAATGATCGAATCGTCCCATGACACCCTCCTTGTTAAGTTAGGTGCGTTCCTTCGGCATAATGCCTACTTCCGTCCTTTTTAGGATGAACGTTAAAAAATTATTTATACGATAATAGCATAGCAGACCTGCAAATACAACATATATGACTGGTAACTTAACTGGATGTATAACTACTCCAGGATACACTTTACCATGCGTATACGTGCTTCTATGTGCGTTTAAAAGGTAGACTTAAGGTGGTTTATAGTGTACTATATTAAGTGTAGTGCCGCTTTAGCTCAGTTGGTAGAGCAACTGATTTGTAATCAGTAGGTCCGCGGTTCGAATCCGTGAAGCGGCACCATCATTACATAGTAACGCACCTAATTTGGTATTTTTGGCGATATTGGTAATTTTGGAGTATTTTGGTTTGGAAGGGTGGCAGAGTGGTTGAATGCACCGGTCTTGAAAACCGGCAAAGGCGCAAGTCTTTCGTGAGTTCGAATCTCACCTCTTCCGCCACTCACGGAGCATTAGTGTAGCGGTTAACACGTCGCCCTGTCACGGCGAAGACCACG
>MDSV01003354.1_pt1 | contig 30626 bp, 28 predicted proteins | sample 810851 | NCBI WGS metagenome assembly MDSV01 (sample SAMN05326640, study PRJNA326480) | marine metagenome | isolation source: seawater | place: Atlantic Ocean: North East | collected 2012 | reverse complement strand
TCCAATCGCAGCAAAAGCTCCATAATCAACCAGTGTTTCTTGTAAAAAAATAATTAAACTCATGTTTTTAAAATTTAAAATTAATGTTCATGTTCTTCTATTGCACTACCAATGTATAAGGCAGACAACATTGTAAAAATATATGCCTGAATGGCAACAACTAAAACCTCAATAAGACTGATAAAAACAGAAAAGAAAAGTGAAGCAGGCGCTAACCACAAACTTTTAAAAATAAATATCAGTGATATCAAGCTTAATATTATAATATGTCCCGCTGAGATGTTTGCAAATAATCTAATCATCAGCGAAATAGGCTTTATAAAAATCCCCAAAAATTCAATTGGTGCTAAAAATAATTTCATTGGTACAGGAATACCAGGCATCCAAAAAATATGCTTCCAATAATCTTTGTTTGCAACTAATGTTGTAATTATAAAGGTAATTGCTGCCAGAACAAAAGTGAAAGCAATATTACCACTTAGATTCGCGCTAAAAGGGAAAAATGGGATCAGACCCATCACATTATTTATCCATATGAAAAAAAACAAAGTTAAAAGAAATGGCATGTATTTATGGTAGTTTTTTTCTCCAATCATAGGCAAAGCAACTTCGTCTTTGATAAACATTATCAGCGGTTCTGTAAATTTACCTAAACCTGTTGGCTCACCTTTTCTTGAGTTTGAATAGGTTTTGGCAGTAGTACCGAAGATTAACACTAAAAGAATCATAGAAATAAACATAGAAAAAACCATTTTGGTTATTGAAAAATCAACTGGTTTTTTATTAATTATATTCCCATTTGCATCATATGAAATAAACTTTTCTGATCCATTTTTATTAGCATAAAATATTTTTTCATGGTATTTTACAAAATCCTGTCCTTTTCTACTAACAATAACACTTCCAGAGTCGTCATGATCAAAAGCAGATGATAAAAAAGAAACCAAGCCATTATCAGTCCACAAGATTACAGGAAGAGGGAAGGAAACTGCATGTCCATTAATATCCATAATATGAAACTCATGAGAATCTTTAATATGATGCATTATCATTTCATTGACATCAAATTCGTCAGAGTTTTTTTCTGTACCAGCAAAAACAATTGAGATATTAACAAAAAAAAGTATTAGAAAACTAAAGTATCTTGATCTGCTGAATTGGGAAAACATTTTTTCCAAAAATCTTTTGTTAATATGGTTGCAAATGTAATACTTAATAGTGTATTTTAAACAAAAAAAAACAAGAACTTTTAAAGATTATTTAACCATTTTTTTAGTGAGATTACTTCTAATGCTAAAAAAACAAAATAGACTGGGAAAAAGCTATATACTAGATCCGTAGCTTCATAGCTATTATAATTTATCATTAAGATAAAATATATTACAACAAAAAACATCTTAATTAAAGTCAAAGAAATAAAAACAACAATTGGTCTAAAATATTGTTGGTCAATATTTATTCTGAAAAGAATAAGTAGTATAAATACCGAAAAAAAATTAAATAAATAAATTGATGATAACGGAACATTACGATGTGAGAAATAACTATCAAGTATTTGCTGATGAAACAAATACAAAATCAATGAAAAAGCTGTCAATAATGTTAGACTTCCGATTCCAGCTGAAAATTTATTCATTTTTGGATGCTTGTGTATAGGTGTAATAAATAGAGATTGTAATGGAGAGAAAAGAAAAGAGTAATGTAAAAAAGTAAAAAGAGTTGGGATAAACTTCGTCCAATTTAATTCCTAAAAAAACTCCTCCACCTATTATAATTAGCATCTGCAATGCCAGCTGGCTATAAATTACGAAATTATGCTGTTTTTTCTTTTTCAGAGCTTTCTGTTTCTTCTTTTATGCTCAGCTCTTTAACCCCATTTTCCATGCTACAAGTTGCATTAAATGTTGCTCCAGGCTCAACTGAAAGTTTGGATATTGATACCTCTCCCTCAATGTAAGCTGATGATCTAAGCACAAGTGTTCCATTAAGTTTTAATTTTCCTGTGAATCCTCCTTCAAAGTCTGCATTTTCAGCATCTATACTGCCGTCAATCATTCCTGTTTTTCCTACAACAATTTTCCCAGATGTTTTCAAGCTACCGTTAATTCTGCCCTCAACTCTAAAGTCCCCTTCACTTATAATGTCTCCATTTAAAGTTGTGCCTTGTGTTACCATATTTTGTTGATTGTTGCTCATAAAGAATTTTTTAATTTATATTCATTTAAGTTTTTATGTATTTGAATGGTTTTATAATTTGTAGAAGAACTAATAAATGATGGCTCATCTATTTTATCAAAAAGTTCTGCAATATTTTCAGATAACCCCACTCCTCCTTCAAAGCTTGTAATGCCATGAATTACAACAAATGTAATAATATTATTATAATAATCTTTAGATACTTTCAAGTCAAGTGTTTGGATTGTTTTTAAGTATTCATTTATTTTTGAAATTTTTTCTTCAATGACCGAATCAGGGGAGTCTAAAAACTCATATACTAATTTAAAAGAATTTCCTTCGTCAATTTTTTCAAAACTTTTGTCCTTAACCAATGGTAAGATTTCATTAATTATAATTTCTGCATTCTTGCCTTCTTTGGTTGCAGAATAGTTAAGTTTTATGTCCTCTAAAGCTTTTTTATATTGATCATAGCCGTATATCTTGGCAATGCACTGGGCTCTTAGCAGCTCAAACTTTGGTAGTAAAACATCACCCTCAAGTTCTTTTACTAGCGCCTCGCAAATAGCCAAGGACTCCTCATAGTTTTGATCCAAATAAATATCATAAGCTTTCTTATATTCTTCATAAGAATTTAATAGATTGTTCAAATTATAATCGGGATCTAATAAAATTGCAGCATATTTTGATTCAGGATGATTTTTAATTATTTGATTTTTAAAATTTTCTGCTACACTTAATGAATCTAGACTGACTAAGTTTTTATATATGAAATATTTGGTCGGGGGTATCAGTTCTTTGTCGGTATTAAAATTTAATAAATCGTAAAAAATAACATTTGATAATTGTGGTTCATCAAATTGGTCTTTGTAAATTGACCCCAGTTTATAGTAAATTTCCTGCCTTGATTGTTTAACACTATCAATTTGTTTGGATTCTTTTGGAATCGTTTCTAAAATGACTTTTACTCGGTCTTCCATACTCATATTAGCCATAGCTGATTCTGAAATTTTACCTTTAACTGATTTTTCCTTTTGCTCAATTGACCATCTCCAATTATCTTTTAGTTTTCTATTTCCCCAATAGTTCCTAAAGTTGGTCTTTCCGTAAGCAACTGTGTTAGGGTTATAAAAATAGAAAACAGCGCTTTCTTTAATTGGTTTAAAATCGAAGCTATTTTTGGACCCAAAATCTTGATTAACTGTTTTCTTTTTTTCTGAATCTTGTTGGGTTAAATAATTTTCAAAAAATTTAAACTGTTGTTCATCATTCATAGAAAACAAGGCAACTAGACTATCTGATTGCTGTTTTGCTTTCTCATAAAATATCAAGTCACTTAAACTTTCTCTTCTTCTTTTAATTGTTCTCGCTTCCTTAGTCTTCTGTTCTAGCTTAGTAAGTGTACTGTCATAATACAATCCTGCTTCAAAATAATTCTTATTATTAAAATTTATCTCAGCTAAATTCAAGTAATTTCTGGAAACTAAATAGTTATCGCTAGAATTTTGTTCTAATGATTTGTTAAAAAAACCAATACTTTTTAATTCAAACTCCTTTTGTTCTTTGAGCTTGTATTCATTTAAGTAAAGTTTTGCTAACTGAAAATTTATTACATCCAAAAATTTACTGTTCTCAAAATCTTTGAGAAGATCACTTAGCTCACTTACAGAAAGACTTAGGGAATCTGTTACATTAGACTTTTTGAGAAATGACTGAATGTAAAACTCCCTAGGAATTTTTCTATTAAAATCAATAATTTCTGAATACTCTGTGAAAGCCGTGTCTTTAATTTCTTTTCTTTCATACAGTTGTGATAATAAAAACTTATTTCTATATATTTTTTCAGGCCTGAAGCCAAACTCCAAAGACTTTTTTAAATAAGAAATTGCATTGTCAAATTGTTGCATATTAATTGCTGCCTGGGCCAAAATGCTATAAATATTGTACTTGTCCAAATCGCTCAAGTTATTTTGTTCAAGTAAATCTCTTAAATTTGACTCTGCAAAATCATTTTGATTTAGTTTTATATTAATTTTCTCTTTCCAAATTTTTACTTCATTTATTAATTCACTTTTTGGATATTTATATAATATGTAATTAAATGCTTCAAGCGAGGGAATATACCTTCCGTCATAATATCTTGACTTTCCAAGTAATAGGTATGCCTCATCCATAATAGGGTTGCGCTCTTCACCCATTATACTCATCGAATGCTTCTGGATTGCCAATGTTGCTTTCTCTTCAGCATCGGTGAATATTGATTGCTCTTTTTCTTTTTCATTTATTTTCTTTAAATCAAATTTTTCAATTGGAATTAATTCCCAAAAATTTTCTATTAGGTCTGAGTTGGCCTGATCAATGCCCTGAATTAAAAGGTTATTTCCGTTAAACAGGTAATTATACTTTGTTGTCGTAGAGTGAAACTTTTTGTTTAGGAATTTATCTTTTTTTCTAGAACATGATCCTAGAATTAAAAGAGTGAAAAAAATATATATAAAATTATGCTTCACAGACTTTAGATAGATTTAATTTTAAATAATAAAACCAATTCATTTAAAACATATTGTGTCCAAATACTTTTTTTACAATCAATGGTACAATGAAATTAGTTAAATTAGCCTAAAATATATGTTTTGAGTTCAATAAAAATAACATTTATAGTTGATGGTGTGAAAACTGCTGTAACTGGCGATAAAAACAAAACCGTTTTAGACACTGCAATTGAAAATGATATAGATGCTCCTTATTCATGTAAAGGTGGGGCGTGCGCAACTTGTATTGCAAAACTAAAATCTGGAAGTGTAGAATTAGAGCAGAATTATATTTTAACCGATAGTGAAATTGATGAGGGGATGATTTTGACATGCCAAGGTTACCCAACATCAAATGAGCTCACTATAGATATCGATGATATTTAAAGCCTATTAAGTTCCGTTAGCTATTTTCCAAACTTACTGGATTAATAAAGTTTGTTTCCTACAAATAATAAAAATTATAAATACTAATGATATTTCAAAAATTAACCTGTGCTTTAGTTTTGAAATAATATTTATAAAGCTTTTCAGGAATGGAAAAAATAATTTAAAGATTGTATATTAGCAAAATATATATTTAAAGTAAAATGAAAGAGTTTTTTTACGCAATCGAAAATCTTTTTGTCAACTACTTTTTTATCCCTTTTGACGCTCTAAGAGAACTAGCTGATTATAACTGGTGGCTCTCAAATACAATGGCATGGATATTTACTGCAATTGGAATTTGTGCATTCACTTATTGGATGATTCAACTCAAAAAATTTGATGACAACAATGAGGAAGATATGAGCATTACTGCACATGATTATCTATAAATCAAACCCTATATCTTTTCTGTAATATTGGTTTTTAAAACCAATCTTTCGGATAGAAGAATAAGAAGTTTTTAGGGCTCTATTAACATTTTCACCTAATGATGTAACAGCAAGAACTCTACCTCCATTCGTTTTAAACAAGCCTTTTTCTTCTATGGCTCCGGCGTGATAAACTTTTGATTTTTTTACCGAATCTAACCCTGTAATCAACATATTTTTTTTATAAGTTTCTGGATAGCCCCCTGAAACCATCACAACGGTTGCAGCACTGTTATCATTAATTTTTAAATCATAGTCATTTAAGTCACCTGTATGAACAGAATTTAAAAGTTCTAAAAAATCTGAATTAATCCTTGGTAAAACAACTTGGGTTTCAGGATCTCCCATTCTGACATTATACTCGATTACATAAGGATCTTGGTCAACGAGAATTAAACCAAAAAATACAAAACCACTATAATCTAACTTTTCTAATTCAAAACCTTTAATCGTCGGAGAAATTATTCTTTCTTCTATTTTTCTTTTTACTTCATCTGTAAGGAAAGGAGGCGGAGATATTGCTCCCATTCCACCTGTATTCAGCCCTGTGTCTCCTTCTCCAATTCTTTTGTAATCTTTTGCACTTGGTAGAATTTTATAATTTTTTCCATCTGTTAATACAAAACAGCTTAGCTCAATACCCTCTAAAAATTCTTCAATAACAACAGATGAGCTAGCAGCCCCAAATTTAGACTTAACCAACATTTGATAAAGCTCATCTTTCGCTTGTTTTGCACTGTCAATTATTAAAACTCCTTTGCCGGCCGCAAGCCCATCAGCTTTTAAAACATATGGTGGTGAATTATTCTCTACATAATCACATGCCTCTTCAAACTGTTTACTTGTAAACGTTTCGTGTTTAGCTGTAGGTATATTATGGCGATTCAAAAAGTTTTTAGCAAAATCTTTACTTCCTTCTAATTGTGCTGCCCGTTGCTTTGGCCCAATCACCTTGACTCCTTTCAGAATCGGGTCTGAAATAATAAAGTCATGTATTCCTCTAACCAATGGATCCTCAGGTCCAACAACAACCAATTGTATATTGTACTTTGTTATAGCCCATTTAAGTGAAGCAAAATCTACAGCAGAAATATCTAGATTTTGTGCCATTAAACTTGTTCCAGAATTACCGGGAGCAACAAAAAGTTTATCACAATATCTGCTTTTAGAAATTAATTCTGCAAAGCAATGCTCTCTTCCCCCGGAACCCAAAATGAGTACATTCATTTTAATAAGCCTTTTTTTGTCCTGTTAAAAAATTGACTGAAGTTAGAAATATAATATTTAAATCTAATAATATAGTCCAGTTCTCTAAATAATAAATATCGTATTTAACCCTGTTTACAATATCTGTTTCGGTCTCAATCTCCCCTCTAAATCCCTTCACCTGTGCCATTCCCGTAATGCCAGGCTTAACAAAGTGTCTGACCATAAACTTTTTTATTGATTTTGCATACTTTTCGTTTTCCTTGATCATATGTGGCCTAGGGCCAACAACAGACATATCTCCCACCAAAACATTAAAAAACTGAGGTAACTCATCAATACTTGTTTTTCGCAAAAATCTACCAACTCGTGTAACTCTAACATCATTTTTTGTTGCCTGCTGAGTATCAGCAGTCTTGTTTTCAAACATAGACCTAAACTTAAAGCATGTAAACTCCTTGTACTTTATTCCATTTCTAGTTTGTTTAAAAAAAATAGGCCCTTTACTTTCAATTTTAATTAGTAATGCTATCAAAGGGGTAGCCCAAGATAAAATAAAAACAATAACCAAAAATGAAAAAATAATATCAAAAAAACGTTTGATAAATAAGTTGTAGTCGTTTGACAAAGGCATTGGTCTAAGAGATTGGACTGTGGAAAAACCATAGGTGTCTGATTGAAGTTTTTTAGAAAGAATCCCTCCCCTTTCAGAAATAAATTTCAAGATTTTAAAGTTGTTTTCACAAAACAACACTAATAGTTTTATCTGATCTTTTTTTAGCTCATTTGCTGAACAATAAACCTCATCAATATTGTTATTTAAAATAAACGTAAAACATGCTTCTATGTCAAAATCATTTGGAGATTTAAACTGAAAAGTTTTTCTATTTTCATACCCGAGCTCCTTTTGAGTTGTAAAAAAACTCTTAAGTTCGGAGACAGCATCATTGTTTCCAATTATAATGGTTTTTCTAAAATTTCCGCCAAAGCCTAACCTATATCTCTGTAAACCATAATATAGCATTAACTTAAAGCCGGCAATTGGAATAAAACAATAAGATATATAAAGCAATACTGTTAAGGAATTTGCTTCATTAGAATCAATAACTCCTAGATATGCAAACACTAGAATTGTGAACAAAACAAACTGGTAAAAAATTATAGATAATATCCTTAAGACTTTAGTAAATCTGTAAACTTCATAAAAACGAGCTAACAAAGAAGAAGCAATCCATAAAAATGAAAAAATCATGTACGTAAACTTTCCTAACAGAATATCATTATAGAAAAAAAATAAAAAAATGAATGAGTTGACAACAATTAAATCAATGAATATTGAAATAGGTCTAAGAAACCTAGAGTATCTTCCGGCATATTTTTTTACCATTCTTTAAATCCTCTTTTTCTAAGTTAGTTCTATTTTTGAAGATACAATGATAACGCTTTTAATCTTATATTATTATATTATTTTGCTTTTTTAATTGTGAAGCTTCTTGTATTAATAACTTGGAAAAACATTATTATTTAAGCGTTTTTTTGATAATGTGTAGTGAGTTTTTGCAAGTAGTCGGACAGTAAATGATTTTGTGCAAAAAGCTTCTTTGCCTGCAATGCAAATTTATTCCTCAATTTGCTTTCGGTTAAAAGACTAATAATTTTATTTGCCATTTCCACATCATCATCAACTTCCACCAAAAAACCAGATTTTTTGTCAATAACCAAGTCTCTATTTCCATCAACATTGGTTAACACGGAAGGTATTGAAAGGGCCATACTTTCAATTACAGAATATGGCATTCCTTCATATCTTGATGAAGAAACATACAGCTTAGCATTTTTAATATATGTTTGAACTTGCTTTCTTGAGACCCATGGAAGTATGGTTACCCTGTTGTTTAGGTTTCTTTTGTTGATCATTTGAATAATTTTATCTTTTCTTGGGCTATACTCTCCTGCTCCTATAATGAATAAATGCGCCTTACAGATATTTTGAGCTACGGCCTCAAATGCCCTAATTAGCATTTCTAAATTTTTTTGAAATGAAGGTCTTCCAACTGTACAAATGTATGTTCTACCTTTTAGGGTTTTTTCTAAGTCTTTATCCTCTCCGATTGTATTTTTATCAATTGCATTTTCCAATACAAAGACCTTTTTCTTATCATAACCAACAATCTGAACTGCCTGATTTTTTTCTGAATTAGAAGTTGCTAAAATAATCGTGTTTTTTGTTCGCAATATCTTCTCTACAGTCAAATACAGAAACCTCTTGAATTTATTTTTTGCGCTTAAATAAGAAAAAGCGTGCGGAGTGTATAAGACCTTTATTTTAAAAAAGAAAGAGGAAATTCTTGCAATTACCCCTGCTTTTGCACTATGGGCGTGGATAACGTCTGGTTTAATTTTCTTTATTAAAAAAGTGAGTTTAATAATTGAGCATAAGTCAAAAACAGGGTTAATCTCTCTTACAATAGGAATTGAAAAAGGTATTATCTCTTTTCCTTTTGATGTTAAAAGCTTAGATTTATTAATTAGTTTTTGACAGACAACTCTTGTTTCAATTTTAGACTCATCGATATTCTCGCAAATCTGTCTAAAGCAAATCTCAACACCACCAACCAAATTTAATATGTGAAGAACCTTAATTTTCTTTTTCATTGATTCCTCTCTTCTAAATATCTTTTAATGAAAACTGATGTCCAAAAAGCGCAAAACGCTATGCCATCATAGATTCTCAATAAATCGTCAAATAAATTAGCTGCTAAAAATAGCACACAAAAATATAGAAATACTGCTGATCTTGTTTTAAATGCAATGATAAATTTATTCGTAAAAAATATAATCAAAAGCATAGCACCTAAATATCCAAACTTTAATAAATAGTCTAAAAATTGGTTATGAACTTTAAACTTGTGCTTTAGCAAAAATCGTTGATTACTGTCTTTATATTCTTGAAATAATAAATTGTAACAATTTGTATAGCCATAGCCTGTGATCGGTTTTTTTATTGACATATCAAATACCACTGACCAAACTGTTAATCTTGTAACCAATGAGTTGTATATCTTTTCCTCTGGTTGATCAATTTGATCTAATTTTCCAATCATATCCATTTGATTAAATGTCTTCTTTTGAAATTTTTCCAAAGTATATGGAAATATGAGTAAAAAGATGATGGATATTATTCCAACAGTAGCAGAAATAAAGAAGATCTTCTTTCCTGCAAGCCTCTTTATAAAAAAAGTGTAAGCGACGTATGAAATTGCGCCTACAGAAAAAATAGCGATAGCAACTCTTGTATTAATGATTAGCATGACAAATAAAGAGCTTATTAAGCAAAAAGCCCTAACGAATAAATAGCAATCTTTACTTTTGCTCAGGCCTGTATTAATTACTAAATAGAGATTTACGAAAGATAAAAATGACACGTGCATATTAAAACGTGGGGCGTGTGACCCAAGAAAATTTGAAAACGCATATCCCATTTTCCAAACATCCTTTCCTAAAACATATCCTTTGAAGTCAATAAAATTGACACATAGGTAATACATAAAGAAAAGAAAAAGAATAGTCGAAAAAATTGATGAATAGTAATTGAGTATTTTTTTAATATTAATGGATCTGCGCTGGTAAATGAAAATTAGTGGGAAAACTAAGAAAACAGTAAATTTTTCAAGCTGCTTTATTGATTGTATGAAGCTTTCGTTGTTCCAAAAAAACACTGTGTGCAAAACAACTGGAATAATAAAAGCCCAGATCACTTTTGATTTGTATATATAGACTTTTGAATAAAATATTAAAAAAATTATCCCAAGGAACCATAAAAAAAACTTTGAAAACTCATTAAAAATTATAGTTGAGGCATATAGAGCAACCATAAGATAGAACAGGTCCTCTTTTAGAAATGACTTAAAGCAATTTTCTAATCTACTTGTCATATAACCTTGTGTAAAAGATTGCTTGATATATTATGGGTAATACGCCAAACTTATGCCTTATGGAAGAGCCGAGATCTGGCTCAAAAACGCCTTGAATTACAAAATAAGAAAATACTATATGAAACAACCATAATCGCTCGTCATACGCAGAAGTAGAGGCTTCCCTTGCCTTGTTAAATTTAACTATCAAAACATAAAATAATAGAATTTGCCATATTGCAAAAAGTATGACTTGTGGCTTGTAATAGAATTTGATAAGAGATTCAAAAGGTAGATTTACAGTAACATATCCATACATAATTCCAACAGCTTCCCCAATTGGACTGTTAGTCTTAACAGGAGATAAGATTAATGTTTGTGAGTCTTGTCTTCCTTTTCTTTTTTCATTAAGTTCTTCTCGGGTACTCTCAGACATGTATTCCCCAGAAACTACAGCATAACTAAGAGACATAAAAATTGCAGCTAATAACGATACAAATATTGAGGTTAAAATCTTCTTTTGGATTTTTAATCTAAATACTAAAAAAGACGTCACAGCTAAAACTGGGATCATTATAAAGTAAATTCTATACCACAACCCAAATAAAGCAAATAGAACTAAAACAATGGTAATTTTTATTTTTTGCCTCAGTTGTGTGGATTTTATAATAAATGCAATAAGAAAAATAAAGAGAATATTAATAAACTCTTTTGACGGCATAGAAATGTATATTGATAATGCAATTAATGCTGACCAAATTAAAATATTAGATAAATAAAGTTTAGTGAAATTTTTGGGTATTGACAATCGATAAAAACAGTAAAAAATTATTGAGAGCTGAAAAATTGCAATGAATGGATAGGGTAATTTATTTAAAAAAGAAATATCATAAAACATAAAATTAACAGGATAGCTGGTTGTCAGACCTTTTTGATTATACGGGTCAGTAGCAATTAAGACCGCATCATAATAATATTTATCAGGTAAAAATTGATGTGCAAATACACCAATAATAACCGACATAAATGCAATTGTTATAAACAGTATTTGATTTTTACTTAGTTGCATAAAATTATTGATTTATATATTCTTTACATTTTTTCTTTAAGCTTTCAGCATACTTCTTAAATGTTATTGGGTTTTTGGGAGGGTTTTCCCAATCAATTTCATCGGGATGGTAGCAATGCATTTTTTTACCAAAAAGTGTGTTTAATTCTTCTTTATTTTGCAATGTGAGAATATTCATGTGATCCAGAATTCCTCTAAATCTTGACATGTGTTGGTTTTCATCTCTTAATCCTTTTAAAATAAATAGAACTGGAGTTCCAAGTGATAAACATGGGATTGCGCAATGAATTCGAGAAGTAATAACAAGTTTTGCGCTTGCATATTTATTCAAAAGATTTTTTGCAAGGCTCATTAAAACATTGTGGTTGTTTTCACCATTGATATAATGTTCAATTTTTTGTGAACTGACTATAACATGATTGGGAATAAAGTCCTCTATTTTTGATTTAGGGAAAACAACATCCTTAAGTTTAAATAACTTTTTAAAAGGCGGGGAAAAAATCAACTTTTTCAAGCTAAATTTTTTTACAATTCTAAAGTCTTGATTGTACAGCGGATCTACAATATAGACTCCTTTTCTTTTTTTTATCGATTTATATTTGATATCGAGGGTAGAAGTGAGGCAATAACTAAAATAGGCATTAATACCTTTCTCTTGTAGCATTTTTACAGTATTATAGTCTCTACATCCCACTGGCTGGTGTTCTTTAAAATAGTTAATATTCTCTTGATTAGATAGAATTTTTTTTGCGCTTTCTGGCTGAAGATGAAAAGAGACAAATAGAGGAATAAGATTTTTATTTGGAGGCCAGTTTTCGGGATGATTTGTAAACCATCCATTTAAAATTATTAATGTTTTATTTTTTAAACTTTGGTTTAGTTGATCTCTTTCAATTGCTAAATTTATCTTAGGCATAAACTGCTCTGCAGCACAGATCTGAATGTAGTCTCCTATATTTACCAAACCATAATTAGTTCCTGTGTGCTTAACAATCGCTAAATCTAATTTTCTCAATGACCTGTGTTTTTAAAAAATATTTTTTTATAAATATTAATATTTATCAAAATAAAAGAAATTAGTGCAACAGCAATAGAAATTAGCCTAAGATTTGTACTTTCAGTTAACTGTGAAATACAAAAAACTAAGCTATAGCCTAGTAAAAGAAAGGTGAAATTCTTTATATCAACTTTTAGCTTGAAGTCTCTAGATCTTAAAAGAAAAGTGATTAAAAAGCCTACAAAAGAAGTAATAGCAACAGCGTATAAACCTAAATAATTAATAAGGGCAACAGAAAGTCCAATATTTATTGTTGACCCAACAAGAGTAGTGGTAAAAATTTTATTTGTTCTCTTTTCTTTTAAATAAAATGCACCATAAAACCCACAAAATGATGCAAATGCTGATGAAATTAAAAGAATTGGTAAATATTTGGCTGCATTATGAAAGTCAGCTGGAGTTGTAAAATAAATGAGCTCATTTGAAAAAGACGTTAACAAAATTACCAGTCCAATTTGGAATGCAATAAACAAATTTAAATATGATGAAAAATAATTTGTGTTAAAAGAAATATTAGATTTAGAATTTATGACATAATCTTGCCAGCTTAAAATAAATATAGAATTTACCAAAGCAATGACCCCTGCATATCGTGCAGCAATTGCATAAAGGCCATTTTCCTCAATCCCAATAAACAATAATATTATATATCGGCTACCTAAGTCAATTAGCCACCAACTTAGTGTATTTGGTAACAATGGAAAAGAATAATTAAGCAATTCGTAAACTTTTGCTCTGCTAATGTTTTTAATGTCGAATAATTTGAAAAAATTAATTTTATAAGTCGCATACATAATGCTGATGAACTGTGCGCACGCAATTGCCAATACAATATTGCTTAATTCAACTGCAGAAAAATAAACAAGTGCTACTGAAAACAGAATAAGCAAAAAAGCATTGCTAGTTCCCATTAGGGCATATTCTTTATTCAATGAGAGTCCTCTTAAACTTTGCTGAAAAAAAATGTAAAGGGTAAATGAGCTTTGGATTAAAAGCAGCTCATAAAAAATTTTGTTGACAAAAAACTTATTAAACATAACCGCAATAACCACAAAAATCAATAGTCCGATAAGAATAACCGAAAAGCCTGAGCTAAAAGCTTTTGCGGACTTTAAACTTTGTTTTACAGGGTCGTGAAGCTCTCTGTATACCGCGTCTGAAACTTGAATTGTTATTATTGGCGTGAGTATGGTTAATGATGCCAAAATCAAGTCATAAAACCCTAGCTCAGACTTACTTAAAAAAAAGGAATAGAAGGGTACAAGTAAAAAATAAATTACTTTTGAACCAAACGTTCCAACAGCATAGTAAAACAATTTGTTTATTGTTCTTTTCATGAATTTAAGCTTGTGCTAAAACCCTTTGATTCAAACAATTTTCCGACAATTCAAAAAGGCCTTCCTAAACAGAAATAAAATAATAAATGAAAAAATAGCGAGTACTGGAAATAAAACTGTTTTTTTTCCAAATATTTTGTTCTTAGGAATTAGCGCAACTTCTTCATCGTATCTAAAAATAGATTTGGACTCGATAATTAAATCAGTTTTAGACTCAGAAATATTATCAATCAGTCTTGATTTAATATTTAAAATATCAGACACATTTTCAGTTTGCCCATCAACATATACTTGAGAGTTTCTGCCCTTTTCAGAGTTTTGAGCAGAATATTTCTCAACAAGCTTATTTATTTGACGAATCGTTTTATCGTTTTCCTCTATTTTATTAAGAGTCTCTTGAACGTATATGTTTGAGATTGATTCATATATCGGGTTAGAAGACAAATATCTCATAATTTTGTCAACAGTCGCAGATGATGAGCCGCTTGAGAGTAGAAAAGATATCTTGTGTTGTTTAATATCGTACTTAATTGTCTCATCTAAATTATCCACATTATTAATAAGTACTTTCATTTGATTATGATCCTCAAATAATTCAAAAAAACCTTGTGAGCTAATAATTGGCTCAGCGGCAACATAAAAAAGAGCCTCCTCATCGTTAAATTGTAATTTTTCGCTAAAAAAACTTGTATTTCCTGAAAGTATTTTTTTCTGTAATAAATCGATAGAATTATAAAAATATATGCTAGACCCGTGATTTAGATTTACTAAAATATTGCCTTCTTTTTTAGGTTGATATTCTTCTTTATTTTCATAAAATAGTCCTAATAGAAATGCAATAACAGAAATTACTGTTAAAGTTTTCCATTTTGTAAAGACCTCAAAAACTAGGTTTATTGTCTTTTTAATAATGTTTTCTATGAGCTGAAAAATTAGCTTTAAAAATCTAAAAATATCTATTTCTTCTTGATGGTCTGATGTTTTGTTTTTAGTCATAATATTTTTTTAACGAAATTATTCGAAAGATATTTTAATTACCTATAATCAAATTTAATTTATTTAGCTGATCTGCTACCTTTCTATTGTTTGAAATTTTAGGAATTTTGTTCTGTCCCCCTAATTTTCCAATTGATTTCATGTATTTATTAAACCCGCCCTTTTCTATTATATTAACCTTTGCCGGTGATATAATTTTACCAGAAACTAAATCCTTATAATACTTGTTCTGTTTTTGAAGCTCTAAATCAATAGCTGTTTGAAAATTCTGGATATTTGGATTTTCATTAGAAAACTCGACAAACCACTCATGACAAGCCATTTCACTTCCCACTTTAAATTTTGGTGCAACAGTAAATTCATTTACAGTTTCTCCGGTTTGGATACACGCCTCTCCTAAAGCAAGCTCAACTTCTTTAACTATAACATGCTCTCCAAATGCTGATAAAAATTGCGCAACACGCCCTGTTACAATAATCCTATGAGGGTTCAATGATGTAAACTTTATTGTGTCCCCTGTGTTATATGCCCAAAGGCCAGCATTAGTGCTAACAATTAAGACATAATTTATATGTAAACGGACTTCTGCAATTGAAATTCTATCAAAAATATCTGAATGAAATTTTTTTTGTTCTATAAATTCATAGAAAATACCGTCATTGAGAATGAGTAAAAGCTCTTTGGATTCTTGTTTGTCTTGAAAAGCATAAAAACCTTCACTTGCAGGAAACAATTCAATACTATCGATTTTTCTTCCAATTAAAGACTTGAATTTTTTCTCATAAGGCTTATAATTAACCCCTCCATAAATAAATAGGTTGAAATTTTGAAATACAGTACCCACTTTTTTTTGATTCTTTTCTACAATCCTTTCAAAATACATTTGCACCCATGATGGTATACCGCTAATTATTGTCATGTTCTTGTCAATTGTTTCATCGACAATTCGCTCTATCTTACTCTCCCAATCCTCAATAGTATTTGTTTCCCAAGATGGGAGCATTTTAGTCCGCATATAAAAAGGAATGTGATGAGCAGATATTCCTGAGAGTCTTCCGATTAAAATATCTGAAATTTTGTCTAATAGTGGTGAGCCTTGAATAAATATAAATTTTCCCTTAATAAAGCTCGTTCTTTTACTTTGAGCAACGTAATTTAAAATAGCTTTTTTTGCCCCATTCAAATGGTTTTTTAAACTCTCTTTTGTTATCGGTATATACTTTGCTCCAGATGTGGTGCCTGAAGTTAATGCAAAATAGATTGGTTTTCCAGGCCATAAGATGTTTCTTTCCCCTTTTTTTATCCTTTCAATATATGGTTTTATTCCCTCATATTCCCTTAAAGGAACATTTTTTACAAAATCCTTATATGAGGAAATTTCATGAAAATTATGGTCAGCCCCAAAAGAGGTCCTTCTTGCCCTCTTTATCAAATATTTAAACTGTTTTTCTTGTGTTTGAACAGGTCTTGATGACCAGGTTTTAATCCTGAAAGTAGTTATTCTTGCTATGAGCCTTAGTAATAATGAAGCAACCATAATTATTCAAAGGATATAATTGTTTCCGGGTCTATTGGTAGTCCGTTCCTCCATATTTCAAAATGTAAATGAGGGCCTGAGCTTAGGGCTCCTTCCTCGCCTGAAAAGGCAATTACTTCGCCTGCCTGCACTGTCTCATTTTGTGACTTTAAAATCTTAGAGTTATGCTTGTAAACGGAAATCAGGTTTTTCCCATGATCCAGCAATATAACATATCCTGTTTCGACAGACCACTCTGAGAACAAAACAGTTCCAGCTAAAATTGCTTTCACGGGCGTCCCGATATCCACAGAAACGTCAACAGCAAAATGATTCTTTTCAATATCAAAGCCGTCTGTAACAACTCCCTTAACAGGTGAATAATAGCTTTTTGAATCAATTAAGAGTTGGCTTCGTGTTAAGTTAAACTTGTCTTGATTCTCAACATAGGCTCTAAGAATGGAGTCTTGTGGAATGGTGGCAACTATTTGAGCTGCATCTAAATCATTTTGAATTAGAGTGTCTTGTTGTATCCTTTGCGCAGTCTCATTTGAATCGCCTCTTAAAACAGCTTCTATGGCGCTGAAGAACTGGGCATTTAACGCAAGCTCTCTTTCTAGCGAATCCGCTTTAACAGTTACTTTTGCAGCGGAAACCAGCAATTCTGTTGATGGATATCCTGGAACATACTCTCTGGCCTGTGTGAAAAAAATAATAGTAATTGAAAATATTATAACTAAAATTGTGTAGAGAAAGGCGAAAAGAAAAAGCTGAGAATTATTGGTTTTTAGAGAAATGATTTCCTCAAAAGTTTCCTCATTAGAAACAATAATTTTATATTTTTTCCGAGTTTTTTTCTTCTTAGTAGGTCCTTTAGATGTATAGCTCATAATATTCAAAAATACTCAAAATACTTAATCTGTTTACAAGAAATTCGAATCGATTTAATTAGATTAAAATGATAATTGCTAACTTTGTTAAAAATTAATTGAAATGCTACTATATTTTTTACCTATTGCACTAAGTCCAGGCTCAATTGTTATTATAGTTATAGCCGCTCTCATCCTATTTGGAGGGGGTAAAAAAATTAGTGAATTAATGCGTGGCACTGGAAAAGGGATTAAGGAGTTTAAAAAGGCTCTTAAAGACGATGAAGAGCAAGAAGAAAAAGATTAAAACTTAATTGATTTAAAAATAGCTTCAAGCTCAAAAATATAATCCCTTTTTGTTGTCCCTGGAGAATAAACAAATCCTTCTAAAATATAAAACTCCTCGGAGTTGTTTTTGTGATTAACTATGTGGTTTAAAAAAGGCCCAGCCATAAACTGATCTTTAACTTCCCAGATTCCACGAGTTTCTATTACTTTCAAGCTTTCTGTTAATCGAAACGCCTTTGTTTTAGGAATATATCCTTCATCAGTTGACATGTGTGTGTTTTCAGTAGGTCCTGGAATAAATTTTCTTGATATTGAATCTCTAATTGTATTGATATCTAGGCTTTTTTTATTTTTTATTTTAGAAATATAAAAATTTATACTACCCTTCTCCGTGTCTCTTCTGACCCATAAAAAATCTTTAGAGGATTTAGCAATCCGGTAGGATGATGAAAACAAGATTTCAAACCCAAACTTTTCTCTAATTAGACTTGTTGGATTTTTACTTTTGAGAACTCTTCTTTGTTTTTCAGCTATTTCATTTGCATATAGCTTAGATAGTACTTTATCCTTGTTGCTAGAAATTTGTTTAATTAATTTTTGTTTACTTACCGAGCTTAAGTCTACAATTAACTGTGGTTTTGCATACTTGTTTTTATAGGTTGCAAACCTTTCTTTACTGGAAAGGCCTACTTTTAAAATAGTTCGTGAATTTGTCGCAAAACCTGAAAAAACAGATGTTGGAATTTGCTTTAAATCAAAGATGGGCTCCATTTGGGGCAATCCGTAAATAGGGTAGGTGAACTCTTTTCTTATTAAATCCCCAATTTCAGAACCCCACAGATCATCGTCTATAACAACTGAAATTGAATTAATTGTTCCATTAGACTCTGGCAACAACAACTCAGAATTGCTTTCTTTACATGAAAGAATAAGAATTAAAAAAGTAAAAAAAACAAATCGAGTCTTCATAATTCAAAAATAAAATTTAATTCTTTGGAATTTTTTTTGGAAATATTATAATCTTTTGATTTTCCTTAATCTGGTCTGTAGATAAGTTATTCCATTTTTTTATTTGTGAAACGGTAACTCCAAACCTATTGGCTATTTTACCTAGGAAATCTCCATATTTTATCTTGTAAACTAACTTGGAATTTATGGAAAAAAGGCTGGGTAAAGGTTTTTCTCTTAATTCAAACTCTCTTGTTGCTAGCTCATAAATATCTTGTTCGTTATTTAAAAACTTTGAGCTAAGGCTGTCCGGAATATATATGTAGTTTTCCTGGCCCTCAACAACGGGAATGATTTTATGAACATAAGATGGGTTAAGATCAGTGATTTTATCCTCAGAAATGTTTAAAACCTTAGAAACTTGATGCATAGAAACCTTTTGTTTTATCAATACAGAGTCTGTTTTAAAAAAGTAATTGGAATTATTGTTAATGTTTATGCCGTGCTCTTTTGCATACTCCAAGACATATATTGTAGCAAAAAAAGATGGAATATAGTTTGCTGTTTCTCTAGGTAGGAATGGCCTTATATTCCAGTAATTTTGATAGCCTCCGGATCGTTGAATTGCTTTTGAAATAGTTCTTGGTCCTGCATTATATGACGCAACTGCTAGGTTCCATTCCTTGTGAATATCATAGAGTTTTTTTAAATATCGTACTGCTGCTGTTGTAGATTTGACAGGGTCCATTCGCTCATCAACATAACTATTCATAACCAAACCATTTTCAACTGCTGTATAAAACATAAGTTGCCAAAGACCTGTGGCGCCAACTTTTGAAGTTGCTGTAGGATTTAAGTTTGATTCAACAACTGGTAAGTATTTAAGCTCAACAGGGAGGTTTTGATTAGATAGCTTTTCGTGAAATAACGGTAAGTAAAACTCTAAGTCCCTTTTGCTTTTATCATAAAACTTTAGTTTATGTGTTAGCTGTTGAATAATTTTTTTTTCAACCTCTTCGTTGTAATACAGCTCAATCAATGTCCTTTGGTTTAGTTTTTTAAACCTTTCTTTTATGGTGTCCTTGTTTAAGCTGTGCTGTTCAAGATGGGTTTGAGAAAATATAATGTTCTGCGAAAACAGAATAAAAAAACAAAAATTTAATATCTTTTGAATCATTGCAGGGCTTTAATTCCAGGTAAGACTTTACCCTCTAAACTTTCAAGCATGGCTCCTCCTCCTGTGCTAATAAAACTCATTTGGTCTTTAAGATTAAATTTTTTTACAGCTGCTACGGAATCCCCTCCTCCTACTAAGGAAAAAGAACCTTTTTTTGTAGCCTCAGCCACTGCATTGGCCACAGCCTTTGTGCCGCTTTGAAAAGATGACATTTCAAAAACACCCATAGGGCCATTCCACAAAATTGTGTTGCTTTGTTTAACTACATCAGAGAACTTTTTTCTTGTTTTGGTGCCAATATCAAGGCCTTGCCAACCAACAGGAATATTTTTTATATCAACTTCTTTTTGTTTGTCATTGTTGGAAAAACTTTTGGAAACAACGACATCTATAGGTAAAAATATATTAACATTATTTTTTTTTGCCAGATCTAAAATCTTCTGACAGTCCCCCAAATTTTCTGGCTCACAAATTGAGTCTCCAACTTTTCCTCCTGAATTCAAAATAAATGTATATGCCATACCTCCTCCGACAACAAGATTGTCTATAACTTTTAACATATTTGCTATAATAGAGATTTTTGATGAAACTTTAGCCCCTCCAACTATAGCAGTTACCGGCTTCTTTGGAGACTCTAAGACTTTTTTTAAAGATAAAATTTCTTTTTCCAACAACAGCCCTGGTGATTTTTCGGCAAAATACCTTGCAATTGTACTTGTAGACGCATGGGCACGATGTGTTGTTCCATAAGCATCATTGATATAGATATCTGCTAAAGATGAAAGTTCTTCAGCAAATTTTTCATCCCCAGCCACTTCCTCTTTATAAAACCTTAAATTCTCTAATAATAAAACTTGTCCTGGCATCAATCTCTGCGAAGCTTTCTTAACCTCTGGCCCAACACAATCCTCCACAAAAATAACAACTAAGCCTAAAAGACTTTCTAGCTCCTGTTTAATCCTTACTAATGAGAGTTTTTTTTCTCTTTTCTTGGGTCTTCCAAGATGCGACATCACGATACAAGAGCCGCCATTTTCTAGTACATAATTGATGGTTGGAATTGCAGCTAAGATCCTTGAATTATCAGAAATACTATCGCCATCAAATGGAACATTAAAATCGACTCTTATCAATGCTTTTTTATTAATAAATGAAAGGTCTTTAATAGAGGTCATGCTTATGGTTTCTGTGGCAAATATAATTCTTTATCTTTGTTTTGAACAATCTGAAATGGCACTATCTCAATTACAAAAGTCATGTGAAAACATCTCAGCGGGCAGAACTGCTTCTACATACATGATTGTGGGAAGTGGCTTAGAGACTGCACATGCCGCATTAACCGTTATTCGTGCAATTTTTAGGAGCTCTTTTTCGGAGCTAAGCCTGAATGATCAAAAGTTTGCAGTTGAAGCATTGGATAGAATTGCACATCCGGATGTACATTTCTTTTATCCAACTAACTCGACCTCGAAAGTTAAAAAAGCTTCTTCGTCTGACTTTATAGAGGAGTGGCGAGTGTTTTTGGAAAAAGGCAAAAACTTATCTCTGAATGAATGGTACTTAGAAATTGGGCTTGGCAATAAACAAGGCGTCATCAACATTGGCGAAGCGGAAAAAATATCGAATTTGTCTGCACTGAAATCATATCAAGGTGGTCCAAAAATATTTGTTGTATGGATGGCAGAAAAAATAAACATTAGTGCGTCCAATAAACTTTTAAAGCTTTTAGAAGAGCCTCCTGAAAAAACTGTCTTTATATTGTGTTGTGAAGGTGAACATGCGATGCTTGAAACCATTTCTTCTAGATGTCAAAAAATAAACTTGAATTCATCACAAAATCTTGATGTGAGAAAGTTTGCACAACGCTTTGATAATCAGTTTGTTAAGTGGCTAAGAGCTGCTTTCAAGGCCAAAAAAGATAAAAGAGCAATAAATGAATTGCTGGCCTTCTCAGAATCAATAAGTAAAGAGACTAGGGAAGAGCAAAGGGCATTTCTCTCATACTGTAGTGAAATTTTTAGAGACAGCCTCCGCTACAGAACAAAAAGCGAAGATAGCTCCAAAAAATATACAAATGAACTAGACTTAAAAAAATTTGCCCCATTCGTTAATGAGCTGAATATTGACGGCTTTTACCAAGTCCTTCAAAGGGCATTTGAAGATATTGGCAGAAACGGAAATCCAAAAATTATATTTACTGATATTTCCATAGAACTAACAAGGCTGCTTCATAAAAAACCTTCGCAAGTTGAGTAAGGGCTGGGCGGTGATAATAAACCCACAATCTAAGGCGGGGGCTACGAAGAAAAAAGTTTCAATAATAAAACGTCTTCTTGATTCGGAAAAAATAAGCTGTTCATATTACAGAACAGGAAGTGCTGGAGATGAAATAAATATTGTGGAGAGGGCAGTCGAAGATGGTTTTAGGAAATTTATATGTGTGGGTGGGGACGGTACTATACAAAAAATTATTGCGGGTATTCAGATTCAAAAAGTCTGCGATCCAAAAAAAGTTGTTGTTGGAATAGTTCCATTAGGCACAGGAAATGACTGGGCTAAGTCAATTAAGATTCCTCTGAACATAAAGAGTGCAATAAAAAAAATAAAGGAGGGGAAAACCAAAAAAAGGGATCTTGGCGTTGTTGTAATTAAGTACAATAGGGAAATAAAAAAGAGGTACTTTATCTCATATTCAGGTGTTGGTTTTGATGCGTTTATGTTAAACAGGTTGCAGCCATATAAATGGTTGGGCAAATATGCTTATTTGGCGTGTTCAATAGCAAACTTTTGGTTTTATAAAAATACGGAGATTTCCATTAAGGGTGAAAATTTTAGTTTATCTAGAAGTATCTTTTTATGCGGTGTAGGGGTGTCGAAATATACCGGGGGGGGGATGCAAATAATTAAAAACCCCGCAGGCAACAATGGCCTTCTAAATTTAACAGTAGCACACGATTTTACTAAAATAGATATTATTAAAAATTTTTTTAATCTTTTTAACGGCACTATTTTTAACGATCGGAAAGTTTTGACTACAGTTAGTAGTGAAATTAAAATGGTGTCTAAAACTGGCCTATTAACGTGTCATGGGGATGGCGAAGTTTTTGGCAGTGGAAATTTGACCTTTTTTGTGCTAAAAAAACAAATTACCCACATTTGTTAGTTTTTTTCAAAAACAAACAAATTTGACGAATATTGATTGGTAAATACTGCTTTTAAATTTGAAAAAAGGGCGATAATGAAAGCGCTTAATATTGGCAGTCTAGATTTTTTATTTATTTCGGACAAATAAGAGACGTAAAAAGAATCAAGCAACATAGGCTTTGAATAGAGAAAGGTCAAGCCTCTTTTGACAAACATATTAATAACAGCTTTTTGATTTAAATGCCACAAATGTCTAGGTGTGTCATAGCCAGCCCAAAAGGACTCATAAAATAGCGCATCAAAAGATTGGTAGTTGGGTACAGCCACGACTAGTCTTCCTTTTTCCTGTAATAGATCAACAAGCGTTTGTGCAGTCTGGTGTATTTTGTGTGTATGCTCTAGGGAGTGCCAAGCGGTAATAGTGCTGAATTGAAGTCCTTTTTTTTGAACATCAGAAAGCTGCTTAAAAACGTTTGTGCTGCATGTTGGTAGGACTGGCTCAACTCCAAAAACACGAAAATTTGATTTGAAAATACTATTAATAAAAAATCCGTCTCCTGACCCAAAATCCAACAAATTCTTGCAAACGTTTAAGTTTAAATGCCTTTTTTTGAAAAAGAAGTTTAGTTTCCTAGACTCCCTATAAACAAAGTTAAATATTGAGCTATTTTGGGAATGGTGAGATGTATATTTATCGGACTTGTAGTATTTGTGTATTTTGTTTTTTGACGGAGTCGGCAAGGTTTTTAAAAGGCCGGGGTCAGAAGTTTTGATGATAACAAACTCTTCCTTTGAAACTAAAAAATCCTTTGTCTTGATATATGTTTGTTGTTGTTCCACGTGAAACATTTACCTCCCCATATAAACTAGTAAAACCGAAATATCGTTGGGTGAAACACCGCTAATTCTAGATGCCTGGGATATAGTTTCTGGCTTGACTTTCAATAGTTTTTCTAGAGCCTCAGCACTAATTGATTTTACTTTTTTATATTCAAAGTCCTTGGGAATTCTCACTGATTCAAGCCTATTTAGCTTATCTGCATTTGCTTTTTCTTTTTCAATGTAGCCCCTATATTTAATTTGTATTTCTGCTTGATCGCTCTCCTCTTTGGAATAGCTATTTGAAGAGAAATGCGTTTTTATTTCTTCAACCTCTTGCAGATCTTTCAAACTAATATTTGGTCTAGACAAAACTTTGTCTGATTTACAGGACTGTTTAATTATTGCCGACTTTTTAGAAGATAAAATCGGATTAATTGTATTTGGTGATACGCTTTGATTTTTTAAAAAGTGTATTAAAGAAAAGGATCTTTGGGTTTTGTGCTCACAAGCCCTCATTCTCTCTTCACTAGCGAGGCCTAAATCGAAGCTAAGTGGGGTGAGTCTCTGGTCGGCATTATCTTGTCTTAGCAGCATTCTGTACTCCGCTCTAGAAGTAAACATTCTATAGGGCTCTTTAGTTCCCTTAGTTATTAAATCGTCAATTAAAACACCTATATATGCTTGATCTCTTTTAAGAACAAAAGGAGCTTTATTTCTAATCTTTTGTACTGCATTAATGCCCGCTATTAATCCTTGGGAACCGGCTTCCTCATAGCCAGTAGTACCATTAATCTGTCCTGCAAAAAAAAGGTTGTCAATTATTTTTGTTTCAAGAGAATATTTAAGTTGTGTAGGAACGAAATAATCATATTCAATTGCATATCCTGGTCTGAAAAATTTTACATTTTCAAACCCCTCGACTTCTTTTAATGATTTATATTGAACATCTTCTGGAAGTGAAGTAGAAAACCCATTTACATAAACCTCTACTGTGTTCCAGCCCTCCGGCTCAACAAAAAGTTGATGTCTTTCTCTTTCTGAAAATCTATGGATTTTGTCCTCAATAGAGGGGCAATAGCGAGGCCCTACAGACTTTATCCTTCCATTGAACATGGGAGACCTGTCAAAACCTGTCCTAAGCATCTCATGAACGGTTGGGCTAGTGTAAGTCATGTAGCAAGAAAGCTGCTTTTTTAAGGGTTTGGTTTCTGACAGATAGGAAAACTTTTGCGGGTCTTCATCTCCAGGTTGCTCTATCATCTTATTGTAATTCAAAGACCTTCCATCAACTCTTGGTGGCGTGCCTGTTTTCATTCTGCCTGACTCAAAACCTAATGAAACAAGCTGTTCTGTAATGCCTGTTGCGGCTTTTTCACCTGCTCTTCCTCCGCCAAAGTTTTTGTCTCCTACGTGAATGAGGCCGTTGAGAAAAGTCCCGTTAGTAAGAACGACAGATTTAGATTTAATTTTTTGGCCAAGGCCTGTGATAACGCCAATGAGGGTGTTTTTTTCAATCCAAAGAGATTTAACCATGTCTTGGTAAAAATCTAAATTTGGGGTAGACTCCAGCATCTCTCTCCAAATCTGAGCAAACATTGCCCTGTCATTTTGCGCCCTTGGACTCCACATCGCAGGGCCCTTAGAAAGGTTAAGCATTTTGTATTGAATGGACGACATGTCGGTAACTATAGCACTATACCCGCCTAAGGCGTCAATTTCACGGACAATTTGACCTTTGGCAATTCCGCCCATAGCAGGGTTGCAGGACATTTGCCCAATAGTTTGCAAATTCATGGTAACAAGCAAAGTGCTTGCCCCAAGGTTGGCCGAGGCTGCGGCAGCCTCACTTCCTGCATGGCCGCCGCCAACAACAATTACATCGTATTCTTCTTTAAACATATCGGAGTTCCACGTGGAACATTTTTGCAAATATAAATTATTTATGCTTTTTGTTGAAAATAGCCAGAAAGTGATCCTCTTGCTTGCGCATTTTTTGCCTAGATTCTTTGCTTTTATCATCATATCCAAGAACATGAAGCACAGCGTGCAAAAGAACCCTAACAACTTCATTTTCAGCGGGTTGACTGTATCTTTTGGCGTTTTTAAAAACTTCTTCTGGACAAACAAATGCTTCTGCACTTATCGCTTTATCGTCGGAGTAGTCAAAAGTAATCACGTCTGTAACAAAGTTGTGCTTGAGATGATCGTTGTTGACCTGCTGAATTTTTGTTTCCGAAACGAAATGGTAAAAAAACTTATCTATCGATTTTCCTTTAGAAACAGCAACAGTCTTAATTAGTTCTGCAACAGCAGGCTCGTTATTCAAAGAGAAATCGGTATTATACGTAAAATGAATCATTTCTTATAACAAAACTACACAATCAATTGAGAAATTATTGTTTTATATTTGATAAAAATTCAAGTTATTGTGAGTGAAATTCGTGTAAGATTTGCGCCGAGCCCAACCGGGCCACTTCATATTGGCGGACTAAGAACAGCTCTGTTTAATTATCTGTTTGCAAAGAAAAATGACGGTGTTTTTCTCGTTAGAATTGAAGATACTGACAAAAAAAGAGAAGTCGCTGGAGCAGAAGAATATATTTTCAAGTCGCTCGATTGGTGTGGAATGCAGGTAGACGAAAGAAGCTCAGATAATAGCCATCGACAGAGTAGCAGAAAAAAGCTTTATCAAGTAAAAGCTAAAGAGCTAATAAAAAAGGGGCTGGCATATTATGCATTTGATTCTGAACAGGAGCTTCAAAGATTAAGAGAAGAGTGTCATGGAAAGAAAGAAACATTTATATATAACTGGAAAACAAGAAAAAAGCTCAAAAACTCATTGACAATGAGCAAAGAACAAGTGGCCTCTATGGTTGAACAAGACAAGCCGTTTGTTGTTCGCTTTTTATGCCCAAGGGACAGAAAAGTTGATACTAACGATTTAATTAGGGGAAAGGGGAGCATCAACTCCTCTCTAATTGATGACAAAATTTTAATCAAAGCTGATGGAATGCCAACATATCATTTTGCAAATGTAATAGACGACAACATGATGAGAATATCCCACGTAATTAGAGGAGAAGAATGGCTTCCCTCTCTCGCGCTTCATATATTACTATACCAGGCTTTTGATTGGGAGCCTCCTAAATTTGCACACTTACCCTTGATTCTTAACCCAAATGGAAAAGGTAAGCTTAGCAAAAGGTCTGGTGATTCTTCGGGCTTTCCTGTCTTTCCATTAAGCTGGGTAAAAGAGAAGGAAATCGCCGGGTTCAAAGAAGCTGGCTTTTTGCCTGAGGCTCTCAACAACTACATGGCCTCATTGGGTTGGACGGCAGAAAACGGAAAAGAGATTATGAACATGTCTGAACTAATAAAAAGCTTTAAACTTGAAAATGTTGTTTCAGCGGCGGCAAATTTCGACTTCGAACGTCTGCGATGGATAAACCAAAAACATTTAACAGAAACATCTGAAGAAGCTCTTATCAAAAAGATCGTTGAAGTTTCGCCTGAAACAGAGTTATTAGAAAAGGGCAAGTTTCTACTTGCAATTGGCTTGGTAAAAGAAAGAGCTGAAACTCTTTTAGACTTTTGGAAACTTATGAAATACCTTTTTTATGCCCCGGAAGTATTTGAAGAAAAGGCTATTGAAAAGCTTTCGGAGCAAAGCAAAGCAATTTTAGAAGAGGGTGAGAAGATAGCGTGTGCTTCAGAAAAGAAGGCCGTGTTAAATGAAGGGGAAGACTTCATAAATGCGTGTTTGGGCTGGTGTGCTGACAACAATATTAAAAGCGGCCAGCTAATGATGACGTTTAGAACAGCGTTTGTTGGAGGGCTTCATGGAATAGGTTTGAAAAAAATTGTCTCCTTTATTGGGCTTAAAGAAACATGCGTTCGACTTAAGAAGTTAAAGAAGTTCCTTGATTAATTCAAAGCTGGACATTTCAATTTCTTTAGTTTTTTTAAAGAAAAACATTACATTTTAATTATATTATAGACTCAACTTAAAAACCCATAAACATGATTTTCTACACTATACTATTACCTATAATAATTGGACTGCTTTTCTTAACGTTTTTCATTGTAAAACAACAGTCCGCGGCCGTTGTCGAACGATTTGGAAAGTTTGTTGGTGTTCGCCAGTCCGGACTTCAACTTAAAATTCCAATTGTTGATAGTGTTGCAGGGAGGCTGAGCTTAAGAATCCAACAGCTAGATGTTGTTGTTGAAACAAAAACAAAGGATGATGTTTTTGTAAAGCTTAAGGTCTCAGTACAATTTAAGGTTATTAAGGAAAAAGTTTATGATGCTTTTTATAAGCTTGACAACCCAGCAGATCAAATTACTAGTTTTATTTTTGATGTTGTGCGCGCCGAGGTGCCTAAGCTCATCTTAGATGATGTTTTTATTAAAAAGGATGATATCGCCATTGCTGTAAAGTCAGAGATTCAAGAAGCTATGACTGAATATGGTTTTCAAATTATTAAAACTCTTGTAACTGACATTGACCCGGACGCTCAGGTTAAAGAATCAATGAATAGAATTAATGCTTCTGAAAGAGAAAAGGTTGCTGCACAATTTGAAGGCGAGGCTCAGAAAATTTTAATTGTTGAGAAAGCCAAAGCTGAGGCGGAAAGCAAGAGACTGCAGGGTCAAGGAATCGCAGACCAGAGGCGTGAAATTGCTAGGGGTCTTGAGGATTCCGTAAAAGTTTTAAATGGGGTTGATATTAACTCTCAAGAAGCTTCCGCTCTAATTGTTGTTACACAACACTATGATACTCTTCAGTCTGTAGGAGCCGAGGCAAACAGCAACCTTATTTTACTGCCAAACTCGCCACAAGCCGGATCTGAAATGCTAAACAATATGGTTGCCTCCTTTACGGCCAGCAATCAAATTGGTGAGGAGATGAAAAGAGCAAGAATGAAAAAGCAAAACAAAGATGAAAAAAATAGAGCTTAGCTCTTTTTGGTCCAAGAGTCTCTTAGACCAACCGTTTTATTAAAAAGGGGTTTTTCTTTTGACGTGTCTGGGTCTACTATATAATAGCCTTTTCTTTGAAATTGAAATCTTTCTCCTGCCTTACTTCCATTAATTGAGGATTCAGCAAAAGCCTCAACGACTGTAAGAGAATTTGGGTTGAGGTCTTGCATAAAATCCCCCTCTGGGTTTGAGCCTGGGGACTCTTTCATAAAGAGTCTGTCATAAAGCCTAACAGAAATTTTATGGCTTTCTTTGCTTGATACCCAGTGTAGAGTTCCCTTAACTTTTCTTAGGCTTTCAGGGGAGCCCGATCCGCTTTTGCTTTTGGAGTCATACTCACACAACACTTCAACAACATTGCCTTTGCTATCTTTAATGCAATCAACGGCTTTTATAATATATGCGCTCTTTAGCCTAACCTCTTTGTCAATACTTAGTCTAAAAAACTTTCTGTTAGCAGTTTCTTTAAAGTCCTCTTGTTCGATGTAAAGGTGTTTCGAAAAGGGGATTTCTCGTGTTCCAGCTGTTGCGTCTTCTGGGTTGTTTTCAGTAGTCAAAAACTCACTCTGATCCTCTGGATAGTTAATTATAGTAAGCTTTAAGGGGTTTAAGACAACCATTTTTCTTTGAGCAATCTTGTTTAGATCTTCTCTTGCACAAAACTCTAACATGGACACATCTATAATGTTTTCTCTTTTCGCAACTCCAACTTTTTCAACAAAACTTCTTATTGAATTTGGTGTATACCCTCTTCTTCTTAAGCCAGAAATTGTTGGCATTCTTGGATCGTCCCACCCAGAAACAACAGCGTTTTCAACCAACTTAGAAAGTTTTCTTTTGCTCATAATAGTGTAGCTTAAATTCAGTCTTGCAAATTCTCTTTGCTTGGGTCTAATTTTAAGCACCTGTGAATCAAAGGGAAGAGAGTCTAAAAACCACTCATATAAATCCCTGTGGGGCCTAAACTCCAAAGAGCAAAGAGAGTGAGAAATCTGTTCTAGATAATCACATTGTCCGTGCGCCCAATCATACATAGGATAAATGTTCCATTTGTCAAAGGTTCTATGATGGGCTTTATTTAATACGCGATAAATCACAGGATCTCTCATCAACAAATTCGCGCTTGACATATCAATTTTAGCTCTTAGCACATGCTCTCCTTCTTTCACTTTTCCTTCTTTCATCTTTACAAACAAGGAAGTGTTTTCTTCTACAGACCTATTACGGAAAGGGCTGTTTTGGCCAGGTGTTGTTGGTGTTCCTTTCTGAGATGCTATTTCTTCAGAAGTTTGAGAGTCAACATACGCCTTTTCAGTGCTTATTAAATATAGGGCCCACTCATAAAGTTGGTCAAAATTATCTGATGAATATGTTATCTTTTTCCAACTATAGCCTAGCCAGCTAATGTCGTTTTTTATTGCATCTACAAACTCTTGTTCCTCTGCTGCGGGGTTTGTGTCGTCAAACCTAAGGTATACTGGGGCTTCATATTGCGCTCCCAGGCCAAAGTTAAGCCCAATTGCTTTCGCGTGCCCAATATGCAAGTATCCGTTGGGTTCTGGCGGAAATCTAAAACAAAGGCTTCCTCTGTCTAACCCAGAATTAATGTCTTTACTAATAATTTGCTCTATAAAATTCTGCCCTTTATTTTCCACAATAAATTGTTTTTAATAAGTTTACAAAGTTATCAAAAGAATAGTTAATGAAAGGTACGGTAAAAGTTGAAAATCTTAAAAT
>MDSV01152035.1_pt1 | contig 30639 bp, 28 predicted proteins | sample 810851 | NCBI WGS metagenome assembly MDSV01 (sample SAMN05326640, study PRJNA326480) | marine metagenome | isolation source: seawater | place: Atlantic Ocean: North East | collected 2012 | reverse complement strand
TGGTAAAAATTGATATTATGTAATGAAATAAGCATAGAAGCCATCATTTCATTAGATTTTACAAGATGGTTTAGATAACTCTTAGAATAGTTTTTTAATTCTCTTAACCTACAATTTGGGTCAAGTGGAGTAAGGTCATTTTGATACTTTGCGTTTTTTAAGTTCATCTTACCATCCCATGTATAAGCTAAACCAGTTCTACCTGATCTAGTTGGTAAAACACAATCAAACATATCAATTCCTTTTGCAACTGCACCTAATATATCTGAAGGAGTTCCAACGCCCATTAAATACCTTGGTTTGTTTTTGGGTAAAAAATCAGTTGTTTCTTTTAAAATTTTAAACATTTGAGATTGGGTTTCTCCGACAGCAAGTCCTCCCATAGCGTAACCATCAAATCCTATGTTTAAAAGTTTATCTATACTCTCTTCTCTTAAATCTTTAAATAACCCTCCTTGAACAATGCCAAAAAGACCTTTTGTTTTTGTATAACCAAATTCAATTTTACAACGTTTAGCCCACTTAGTTGATACATCTATAGCACTGGATAAAACTTTTTTATTGTTCGTGAGCTTAGGACATTCATCTAAAACCATAATAATATCCGAATTAATTATTTTTTGAACTTTAATACTTTTTTCAGGACTTAATATAATTTTTTTTCCATCAATATGAGATTTAAAAATTGCACCAACTTTTTCATCTATCTTATTAAATTTTGACAATGACATAATTTGGTATCCACCTGAGTCAGTCAAAATAGGTTTTGTCCAATTCATAAAATTATGTAATCCATTATTTTGCTTTAGAATTTCAATTCCTGGTCTTAATAATAAATGATATGTATTTCCTAATATAATTTGAGTATTGGTTTTTATTAGATCTTGTACAAAAACTCCCTTTACTGTTCCTTGAGTTCCTACAGGCATAAAAGTAGGAGTTTGAATTTCTCCCCTAGTTGTAATGATTTTGCCTAATCTTGCTTTATCGTCTTGAGTGATTAACTCAAAAGAAAAATCTTTATCTGACATTAATTTTATTTAATTTTAAGACTTATAATCTTATCAGGATTAGATACGGCGCCACTATTAGGTTCACCTTTTTTAATCATATCAACAAACTCCATACCCTTAATAACTTTTCCAAAAGCTGAATATTGTCTATCTAGATGAGGAGCGGATTCAAAACAAATAAAAAATTGACTATTTGCACTGTCTGGATCAGCTGATCTGGCTGCTGACAATACTCCTCTTGTATGAGCTATTTCAGAAAATTCTGCTTTCACATTAGGTAAGTCTGAGCCTCCAGTGCCTGCTAGAGACAAATTAAATTCTGGGCTATTTGTATTTCCAAATTTTACATCTCCTGTTTGAGCCATAAAACCTTCTATGACTCTGTGGAAAACAACATTATCATATTTCCCTTGATTTGATAAATCCTTAAATCTTTTAACATGATTAGGAGCTTTTTCAGGATAAAGTTCAATATGCACATCTCCGTATTTTAGTTTTAAAATCATTATATTATCTTTAGCAGTCAATTGGGTGCTAAGTAAACTAAAAAAAAAGAATAATAAATAAAAAAGTTTCTTCATTAAAATTTATTTTTGAGCACTTTTACCGTTGATTTAGTCACAAATTTATTAATGTTGCCGTTAAGCTTAGATATTTCCTTGACAAATTTGGATGATATAATTTGGTTTTCAACATCGGACATTAAAAACATAGTTTCTATATTATTGTTAAGCTTCTTATTCATTCCAGCAAGTTGAAATTCATATTCGAAGTCAGAAACTGCCCTTAGTCCTCTTATTATGACAGAGGCATTATATTTTTTACATAAATTAATTGTTAGTGTATCAAAAGAAATTATTTTTATCTTTTTATTGTTCAATTTTAGATCTCTAAATAAAGAATTTTTAATTATAGAAAGTCTTTCTTCTATTGAAAAATAATAATTTTTATTTACGTTATCAGTAGTAGCAACTATCAATCTATCGAAAACATTCAAAGATTTCTTAATAACATCAATGTGACCATAAGTTATTGGATCGAAAGTTCCAGGATAAATAGCTGTTTTCATATTTATTGAATGTTATCTTCTATCTTAATAACGGATACAACTTTTTCATTTCCGGATAGCCTTTTTATTCTTACCCCTTGAGTGTTTCTACCAGCAACCCTTATTTCTTTTACAGCACATCTCATTATACTTCCTTTGTCAGTCGATAAAATGATTTCATCATTCTCAAATACTACTAAAGATGCAGAAATATTACCATTCCTTGGTGAGTTTACTATACCTATAATTCCTTTTCCGCCTCTATTTGTAACTCTATAATCTAAATAAGAAGATCTTTTGCCGTAACCATTTTCTGATACAGATAAAATAAATTTATCAACTCCATTTTTTACCTTGCTATCTTTATTTAATATTTTTGAACTAATATTTGTATTTCCTAAAATAGAAAGCGATATAACTTTGTCATTTTCATTTAACTGAATACCTTTTATTCCTTTAGATGATCTTCCTTTGAATAGTCTTAACTTTTTTGATTTAAACCTAATGCATTTACCGAATTGAGTGCTTAATAATATATCTTCGTCTTCTTTGCATATTTTAACTCCTATTATCTTGTCGTCTTGGTCTAATTTCATGGCGATTTTTCCACTGTTATTGATATTTACAAAATCTTCTAAAGTATTTTTTCTTACATTTCCCTTTGAGGTAACAAAAACAACAGTCAATTTTTTCCATTCTGACTCGTCTTCTGGTAGGGGCATAATAGAACTAATAGAATGGTGATTTTTCAAAGGCAAAATATTGAATATTGATTTACCTTTTGAAGCGGCTGTTCCTTCTGGTATTTTGTGTGCCTTAATTTTATACACTAATCCTTGAGTTGAAAAAAATAAAACTGGCGTATGTGTATTTGCTGTAAATATTTGCACAACGAAATCTTCTTCTCGAGTTGATATACCTGTTTTGCCCTTCCCACCTCTTTTTTGAGCTTTTAAAGAGTTTAAAGGACTTCTTTTAATATAACCTTGGCTTGTTATACTAATTACTACGGACTCTTTTTGAATAGTTTCCTCAATATTGTAATTTAAAATCGCATCAATAATTTTTGTTTTCCTAGGTGTGCTGAATTTTTCTTTAATATTTTCGAGTTCATTTATAATCAATTTATATAATGCTTTTTTTGAATTTATTAATCTATTGAATTCAATAATTAAACTAGAAAGTTTATTAATTTCAATTTCAATTTCACCAATCCCATAAGCTGTTAATTTTTGAAGTCTTAACTCAAGAATTGCGTTTACTTGTTCTATGGACAATTGATAATTTGAAATACTCTTTTTCTTTTCAATCAATTGAATTAATTTAGAACTTTTTTTTATTTTCCATTTTTTTGATAAAAGGTTTTTTCTTGCTGAGTCTGTATCTTTTGAATTTTTAATTACTTTAATTACTTCATCTATGTTTTCAACGGAAGTAGCTAAACCTATTAGGATATGGGCTCTTTCTTCAGCTTTTTTTAAATCAAATTTAATTCTTTTTAATACTGTGTCTTCTCTAAAAATTAAAAATTCAGAAATAAATTCTTTTAGGTTTAAAATTTTTGGTTTATTTTTTACAATCGCTAGCGTATTAAATCCAAATGAACTTTCTATACTAGTTAATTTATATAATTGTCTTCTAATAGTTTCTGGCTCAACTGCTTTTCTAAGTTCGATTACAACCCTTATACCTTCTCTGTTAGACTCATCTCTTATATCTCTTATACCCTCAACTTTCTTTTCTCTGACAAGTTGAGCAATTCTTTCTATTAAATTAGATTTGTTAACTTGATAAGGAATAGACTTAATAATTAAACTTTCTCTTCCACCTTTTTTTTCTTCTAAGTCTATTTCACCTCTAATTTTAAATGAGCCTCTTCCTTTATTGTATCCTTGCTTTAATATATCTTTACCAATTATAACGCCTCCAGTTGGAAAATCTGGTCCAGGCACATATTTCATCAACTGAGATATGGTAATATCTTTATTGTTTATAAAAGCAATTGTTGCATTAATAATTTCTCCAAGGTTATGGGGAGGGATGCTTGTAGCCATACCTACAGCTATACCACCTGCACCATTAACTAAAATGTTAGGAAATTGAGATGGTAGTACTTCAGGTTCTTTTTCAGTTTCATCATAGTTGCTTCTGTATTTGACTGTATTTTTTTCTAAATCTTCTGTTAAATATTGAGCAATCTTACCTAGCTTTGTTTCTGTATATCTCATAGCAGCTGGCGGATCTCCGTCAATTGAACCAAAATTTCCTTGTCCTGAAATTAATGGCAAACTCATCGAAAAGTCTTGTACTAATCTAACAAGCGCATCATAGACAGACTGATCACCATGAGGATGATATTTACCAATTACGTCTCCTACTATTCTTGCAGATTTTCTAAATGATTTGGACCAATCATAACCACCTTTGTACATTGCGTATATAATTCTTCTGTGAACTGGTTTTAAACCATCTCTAACATCTGGGAGCGCTCTACTAACAATAACGCTCATTGCATAAGATAAATATGAAGAGCTCATCTCATCTTGTACAAATATAGGTTTAAAAGATTTATTGTTTTCTAAACTTGATTTCTCCATGAATTTAAAAAGGGATTTCGTCATCTAAATCTGAATTATCTTGATTTAGATTGTCTTTAGGTAATGAGCTTTTATTTTCAGTTACAAGATTTGAGCCTTCACTTTTCGTGTTTCTAGAATCTAACATAGTTAAACTTGAGTTATATCCTTGTAATACAATCTCAGTAGAATACTTATCTTGACCACTTGACTCATCTTTCCATTTTCTAGTGCTTAATTGACCTTCAACATACACATTGGCACCTTTTTTTAAGTATTGTTGAACCACATTTACTAATCCTTCATTAAAAATAACAACCCTGTGCCATTCAGTTTTTTCTTTTCGCTCTCCACTAGATTTATCTTTCCATGATTGGCTAGTGGCAATACTTAATCTAGCTACATTTTTACCATTAACCATTTGCTTGATATCTGGGTCTGCGCCTAAACGACCTATTAATTGCACTTTATTTAAACTGCCTGCCATAATATTTTAGACTATATTTGTGATTTAAATTTTTAAAAGTTAAAAAGTTATATCATAATTGATTAATAAATATAAGGTGATTATTATTTTATAAAATAAATATGTTGAAAAAAATCGTTGTAAAAGGGGCTAAAGAACACAACCTTAAAAATGTTTCTCTTGAAATTCCAAAAGAGAAACTTGTAGTGATTACTGGGCTATCTGGGTCAGGAAAATCATCCTTGGCTTTTGACACTATTTATGCAGAAGGACAAAGAAGGTATGTTGAAAGTTTGTCTTCTTATGCTAGGCAATTTTTAGATAAGATGAAAAAACCTAAAGTGGATTTAATTGAAGGTTTAAGTCCAGCTATTTCAATAGAACAAAAAAATACCTCTAAAAACCCTAGATCAACAGTAGCTACAGTAACTGAAATTTATGATTACATGAGAGTTTTATTTGCAAGAGTCGGAATACCTTATTCTCCTTTCACAGGAAAACCAATTGTTTCTCAACCAATCAGTGAGATGGTAGATAAAATAAAAAAATTACCTAAAAGTAGCACAATTTATCTCTTATCTCCTATCGTAAGAGGTAGAAAAGGAGAATATAAAAAAGAAATTTTAAACTTCAAAAAAAGAGGTTTTACAAAAATTAAAGTTGATGGAGATTATCTAAATATAGATGATTTTCCAAATCTAAATAAAAAAATTAAACATGATATTTCAATAGTTGTAGACAGGGTAGTAATAAATTCGAATTTAGGGAATAGATTAGCTGATAGTGTTGAGACAGCAGTCAATCTTTCAAATGGCCTATTAGTTGTAGAATATGAAGACGAAACTTTACCTAAAAAATTCAGAAAACTTAAGAGCATAACTTTTTCTTCAAAATTTTCGTGCCCGGAAAGTGGTTTTACAATTGAAGAAATAGAACCTAGACTGTTTTCCTTTAATTCACCTTATGGAGCATGTGAAGAGTGTGAAGGTATTGGTCATAACTTAAATGTTGATCCAAATCTAGTAATACCAGATCCAAAAAAAAGCTTATTAGATGGAGCTATAGAACCATGGTCAAAATCAACCTCCATGTATTACGCTCAGACTTTATCATCATTAGCAAAACACTATAAATTTTCCCTTGAAGATTCTTGGAAAAAACTTTCAAAAAGAATTCAAGATATAATTTTATATGGTTCTGATGATGAAGAAATAAAATTTTCATATGATGATGGCTATGAAACTTATGCTACAAAAAAAACTTTTGAAGGTGTAGTTAATAATTTGGAAAGACGTTATTTAGAAACCGACAGTGAATGGAAAAGAGAGGAAATTTCACAATATCAAAGTGAGTCTAACTGTGAGAAATGTAAAGGAATGAGATTAAAAGACGAGGCTTTATGTATAAAAATAAACTCTTTAAATATAAGTGAAATTACAGAAAAATCTATCGATGAAGCTCAAAAATGGTTTTCTGACTTAGTAGGTGTACTAAGCGAGAGAGAAAATAAAATAGCTCAACATATTTTAAAAGAAATTAATGAAAGGTTAAATTTTTTACTAAATGTTGGTTTGAATTATTTAACACTTTCTAGAGAGTCAGGAACTTTATCAGGAGGTGAAGCACAGAGAATTAGATTAGCGTCTCAAATTGGCTCAGGATTAACAGGAGTATTATATGTTTTGGACGAGCCGTCTATAGGATTACATCAGAGAGATAATAAAAAATTAATCACAGCTCTAAAAAAACTAAGGGATCTAGGTAATACAGTAATAGTTGTCGAGCATGATATTGAAACGATGGAAAATTCAGATCATATTGTAGACATTGGCCCTGAGGCGGGCCTTAATGGTGGACAAATAGTTGCCGAAGGTACAGTGAAAGAAATAATTAAAAATGAAAAAAGTATAACTGGTAACTACTTATCAGGAAAAAAGTTTATACCTATTCCAAGAAAAAGAAGATCAGCAAAAAATGGTAGGTATATAGAAATAAGCGGTGCGAGTGGAAATAATTTAAAAAAAGTTAATTTAAAAATTCCAGTAGGGACATTTACCTGTGTAACTGGAGTATCTGGAAGTGGAAAATCTACATTAATATTACATACTTTATACAACGCATTTAATTTAATTCTAAATAAAAACAAAAGTAGAAAAGTCCCAAAAGCTTTCACAGGATTTAAAGGAACTGAAATTATTGATAAGATAATTGATATTGATCAATCTCCTATTGGTAGAACTCCTAGATCAAATCCTGCTACTTACACTGGAGCTTTTGGGCCTATTAGAGAATGGTTCGCAGGCTTGCCCGAGTCTAAAGCTAGAGGATATAAAGTTGGTCGTTATTCTTTTAATGTAAAAGGTGGTAGATGTGAAACTTGTGAGGGTGATGGTGTTATAACCTATGAAATGCATTTTTTACCAGATGTTTTTATTCCTTGTGATACTTGTAAAGGAGCTAGATATAACAGAGAAACGTTAGAAATAAGGTTTAAGAATAAAAATATTGCCGATATTCTAGACATGACTGTAGACGAAGGTTGTGATTTTTTTGAAAATATTCAAAACATAAGATCCAAGCTAATTACGCTTAAACATGTAGGTCTTGGTTATATGAAAATTGGACAGCAAGCTACAACTTTATCAGGTGGTGAGGCGCAAAGAATTAAATTGGCTAAAGAGTTGTCAAAAAGACCTACTGGAAGAACTTTATACATTCTAGATGAACCAACAACAGGATTACATTCTCACGATATAAAAAAGTTATTAGAGATTTTACAAGCTTTTGCAAATACTGGTAATACTGTAGTAGTAATTGAGCATAATTTAGATGTAATTAAAACTGCTGACCATATTATCGATATGGGCCCAGAAGGTGGTATTAATGGAGGCAAGATAATAGCTGAAGGAACGCCAGAAAAGGTTGCAGAGGTAAAAGAAAGCTATACTGGTAGATTTATAAAAGAATTAATAGGCAGTACTACAATGAAAAAAACTGCTTAAATCTTAATATTATGATATAAAAGAATCATGACTGGTCTATTACAATCATTGTCAAAAACTGTGCACGCTTCGTTAGTGCTAGCCATTGTTTTATTTTTAGGATTATATTTTGCGGGCGACGGGTTTGCTTTTGATAGATATTTTTTTAGTTGGCTTTTTAGATATTTACATGTTCTAGCTGGGACTATGTGGATTGGTTTACTGTGGTACTTTAATTTTGTCCAAATTCCTTCTATGCCAAATATTCCTGATGATCAAAAACCTGCAATAGGAAAAGTTATTGCCCCTAAAGCTTTATTTTGGTTTAGATGGGCTGCGCTATTTACAATTATAACTGGTTTGATAGTCGCCTATCTAAATGGTTATGTTCATCAAGCAATGACGCTAGGAATTGGAAGTGGAGATACTAAAAATACTGCGATTGGAATTGGTATGTGGCTAGGAATAATAATGGCTTATAATGTTTGGTTTGTCATTTGGCCTAATCAAAAAAAGGCATTAGGTATGATAGAATGTAGCCCTGAAGAAAAAGCTAGTTCTGCTAAAACAGCAATGTTGTTTTCAAGAACTAATACTTTGCTTTCTTTTCCGATGTTATTAAGTATGGTTGCTGCACAAAATCTTTATTAATCAAGGAACTATTTTTTCTTCTTTTTTTTCTAGAGTTTTAGATGATACTTTAAAAAATTTTAAAACTGGAGCAGCTACAAAAATTGAAGAATATGTTCCAATTAAAACTCCCAGTATCATAGCGAAAGAGAATCCTCGTAATATTTCACCCCCTAGAATATAAATAGAGAATAGAGCTAATAAAGTTGTGACAGAGGTAATAATTGTTCTAGATAAAGTTTCGTTGACTGATAGGTTTGCTATATTGCTTATATCAAGTTTAGTATATTTAAGTAGATTTTCTCTAATACGATCATATATTACAACTGTATCATTCATAGAATAACCTACAATTGTTAAAACTGCTGCAATAATAGATAAATTAATTTCTAAAGACAAAATTGAAAATATACCTATTGTTATAATTATATCGTGAAAAAGTGCTACTATGGACCCAATGCTAAATTGCCATTCAAATCTAATCCAGATATAAAATAACATCGCAGCTAAAGATAGTGAGATAGCGATTATTCCAGCTTCAAGTAGTTCTGAGCTAACTTTTGGCCCCACGTTTTCAACTCTTCTAAAACTTATCTCAGAATTAATGTTTTCTTTTAATGTATTTTTAAGATCAGGTATCAGATTCTTATTAACTTCATCTGTTTGCTCTACTTTAACTAAAAAATCACCTTTTTTTCCAAACTCTTTGATATTCACATCCCCTAAACTTAGAGATTTTAATGAAGATCTTATTTCTGAGATATCAATGTTTTGTTCAACTCTAAGTTCGATCAAGGTACCTCCTTTGAAGTCAATACCATAATTTAGACCTTTAAAAATTATAAATAAAAAACTAATTAAAAATAAAAAAATAGAAATGATATTTGCTGATTTAAATTTGGCTGAAAAATCAATGTTTTTTATCATTATAAATTTACTCCTTCTTCATTTTTTTTGAAAACAATTATTGAAGTTAAATGTCTTGCTAAAAAATAAGCTGTAAATAGTGTAGTTATAATTCCTATACCTAAAGTAATTGCAAATCCTTTAACTGGACCTGAGCCGAATGAAAAAAGTATAACTGCTGCTATTAAAGTAGTAATATTAGCATCTAAAACAGTTATTTTAGCTTTAGAATAACCTATATCAAAAGCATGTATTATTGATTTTTCTGTTTTTAATTCCTCTTTAATTCGCTCAAATATTAAAACATTAGCATCTACGGCCATTCCAACTGTTAAAATTATTCCAGCTATACCGGGCAATGTTAAAGTTGCTTCTAAAAGAGTTAAAATACCTACTAGCATCATTAAATTTGCAACTAAAGATATATTGGCTACTAAACCAAATATTTTATATTTGTAAAGCATAAAGAGGATTACTAATAAAAAACCAATTAATAATGAAATTACACCAGACTTTATAGAATCTTCACCTAAATCAGGTCCAACAGTTCTTTCTTCAACAATATTTAAAGGAGTTGGTAAAGCACCAGATCTTAATAATAATGCTAGGTCGGTTGCTTCTTGAAATGAAAAATTTCCAGAAATTATTCCACTTCCAGAGGTGATAGGTTCGTTAATAGATGGGGCGCTAATAATTTTTCCATCTAAGACTATAGCAAGTCTATTTCCCACGTTATCAGTAGTTGTTCTTCCAAACTTTTGTGCACCTAACCTATCTAAAGTAAAAGAGACAATAGGTTGATTTGATTGATTGTTAAATTTAGGTTGAGCATCAATTAAATTTTCACCACTTAATATTATTCTTTTACTAACATTTAATTCTTCTCCTGTATCTGACAATATTTTATCATTACCAAATTCATCGTTTTCAGATACTAATCTTAGGTTTAATTGAGCAGTTTTGCCTAAAAGACTTTTAATTCTTTCTGGATCTTTAAGCCCAGGCAATTCAACTAAAATTCTTTTTTCACCTCTCTGTAAAATAGTTGGTTCTTTTGTGCCAATATCATCTATTCTTAATCTTATTATTTCAATTGATTGCTTAAGAGCTGAATTATTTATTGTAAGTAAACCGTACTTAGAGAATGAAATTTTAATTCTATCATTATCTAATACGTCTAAAGCTAATTCGAAAGAATTGTAGTCATTTATATATGGGTTTAGAAAATTTTCTTTTTTGGAAAAAAATAATATTTCAAATTTTTCTATATCATTAATTAAAAAAGTTAAATTATTATCATTGATTTCAAAATCTTGATATTCTAGATTATTGTTTTTAAGAAGTTTCTTTAAAGGAATTACTTTAGACTGGATCTTTTCTTTTACTAATGGATCAGAATTGATTTCTAATAATAGATAGGACCCGCCTTGTAAATCTAATCCTAGGTTTACTTTTTTATTAATCAATGGATCTTGTGAACTTTGAAAATTAAGCAAAGAGAAAAATGAAATAAAAGCAAAAATTAGATATATAAATAATATATTTATTTTAGAAAAATTTAACACGAAAAAGAATTATTTTTTTACTTCTTCTTTTTTTAGTAAACTTGTTATTGTAGATCTTATGATCTGTACTTTTACATTTTCTCCTATTATCACCTCTATCCTGTCGTCTTCCATAACTCTGTCGATTGTTCCTATGATCCCACCTGATGTGATAATTTCATCGCCTCTCTTGAGAGATTCTACCATAGCCTTATGGTCCTTTACTCTTTTTTGCTGAGGTCTAATTAAAAAAAAGTAAAAAATTACAAATATTAATATTAGCGGTATGAATTGTGCTATTCCTTGCCCGTTCATTTATGGATAATTATAATAAAAGAGTTCGTTAAACAAGAAAATAATAATCAAATTTTTACTAAATTATTCATATATTTTTTTAAAATTGATGGAATGTTTATTGAACCATCCTCATTTTGATTATTTTCTATTAGCGCTATCATTAATCTACCAACAGCTAAACCTGACCCATTTAATGTTCCTACATAATCATTACCATTAGACGATTTATATTTTGCCCCCATTCTTCTAGCTTGAAACGTTCCGCAAGATGAACAACTAGATATTTCTCTATATTTTTTCTCTGAAGGTATCCAGGCTTCTATATCAAAAGTCTTTTCAGCACTAAATCCCATATCCCCAGACGATAACAATTTAATTTGGTATGGCAAATCTAACTTATTTAAAATTTCTTGAGCACAATTTAACATTCTGTCTAACTCATCTAAACAATTTTTTGGATCAACAATACTTACAAGTTCAACTTTATAAAATTGATGTTGTCTGATAATACCTTTAGTGTCTTTGCCGTAACTTCCTGCTTCTTTTCTGAAACAAGGAGTAGCAGCCACAAATCTTAAGGGTAGTTCATCATAATCTAAATTAGTTTTTCTTACTAAGTTCGTTAATACTACTTCAGCAGTAGGTATCAAAAATTTTCTTTCTTTTGAATTTTCAGACTTAATCTCGAATTGATCTTCTTCGAATTTTGGTAACTGACCTGTGCCATACATTATATCCTCATTAACAATTAATGGTGGTGAGATTTCAGTGTAATTGAATTTTTGAGTATGAATATCCAACATAAAGTTTATTAATGCTCTTTCCAATAAAGCATAGGTATCTCTTAAAACTACAAACCTTGACCCTGAAAGCTTAATAGACGTGTCGAAGTCTATATTATTATTCTTATTTCCAAGCTCTATATGTGATTTTATTGAAAATTTAAACTCTTTAATTTTACCAACTTTTTTTATTAATTTATTTTCATTATCATCTTTACCAATAGGAACATCCTCTAAAGCTAAGTTAGGTAAATTTGAAATGATCAAATCCAACTTTTTTTGCATGATCATTTGTTTTGATAAAACTTCTTGTATTTGAATTGATATTTTTTTTGACTTATCAAAATTTGAACTATCTTTTGATTTAGATAAAAGTTTTTTTTCTTGTTCTAAAAGTTCTTTTTTATTAATTAATTCCCTATTTTCTTTATCTATTGTAATAAATTGATTTTTATCAAAATTTAAATTTCTATCTTTAAATTTTTTTTCATAAGTATCTATATTTTTTCTTAAATCTTTTAGATTATGCATCTTTACCTTTTTCTTTTTGTTCAGTGAATTTAACGGTTATAATAGATAATTCATAAAGTAATAATAAAGGAATGGCTAGACCAATTTGTGTAATCGGGTCTGGAGGTGTTAATATAGCTGCAACTGTAAAAATAATAACAATAAAATATCGTCTTGTTTTTTTTAGATAGTTAGAATTAACTACTCCAATTCTTGCTAATAAATTTAATAATATAGGAAGCTGAAAACTAATTCCAAAGGCAAATATTAGTCTCATAATTAAAGATAAATATTCATTAACTTTAGCCTCCAGCTGAATTGGAAGCGTTGTCGCTGACCCTGTGCTTTCAAAAGATAAAAAAAACTTTATGGCAAGAGGCATGACTAAATAATAGACTAGTAATCCTCCCAGTAAGAAAAGAACTGGTGTAGATATTAAGTATGGTAAGATAGCTTTTTTTTCATTCTTATATAAACCTGGAGCAATAAACTTATATATTTGGATTAATAAAATTGGACTACCTAAAAAAATTGCAGAAAAAAAAGCTACTTTTAAATATGTAATAAATGTCTCGTGTAAAGCAGTAAAAATTAATCTTCTATCTACATCTTTATTTTTTACAGCATTTGCATAAGGTTCAACTAAAAAATTATAAATTTGATCTGCAAAAGTATATGAAATTATGAATATCAATAAAACAAAGACTAAAGATTTGATGAGTCTCGAGCGAAGTTCAACAAAATGACTTGTAAAGTTATCAGACATCTTTTTTATCTTTTTGATGATTGTCTTTTTTAGTCTTTAAATTTTTTTCAATATCAATATTTTCTGTTAAAGAAGTTGCCTCTTTCTGTAAGTTGCTAAAAGCATTCTTTATCTTACCTGCGTAAGAGCCTATTTTCTTCAGTGCTACTGGAAATTCTTTTGGACCCAACACAAGTATTGCGACGATAACCACTGCTAAGATCTCTAACCAACCAATTTGAGGCATTTGTGATTATTTATTATCTGAATTTGAACTATCAGTATTATCGTTGTTGTCTTCTTTAGAAGTTGGTTCATCAGACATACCTTTTTTAAAACTTTTAATCCCTTTAGCAAGGTCGCCCATAATACTTGAAATTTTACCTTTTCCAAAAAGAATAACAATTAAAATTGCTATAATTATAATGCCTGTCCAACCAATATTTCCCATATACAATTTATACAATAATTTTTACTAAATTAACATCTTTATTTTTCTTTCTCAGGCGCTTTCTCAATAGCATTTTCTATTTCTTCATAAATATTTTGTTTATCTTTAATTGTTTGTTCTTTAAAAAATTTACCAGTTCCAAAGATTGATTTATCTAAAGCTGTTGAGTCAATTAAACCCGCAGATCCAAGTTCATCTACAGTTGGCAGATCAGATAATTTTTGTATGTTGAAATGATTCAAAAAATTTTCTGTTGTTGAGTATTGTATTGGTTTACCAATAACATCTTTTCGGCCTGCAGGCCTAACCCAATCTAGCTCTAGTAAAATTTCCAATGTATTCGTTCCAAAAGAAACACCTCTGATTTCTTCAATTTCTGATCTGGTTACGGGTTGGTGATAAACAATTATGGCTAAAGTTTCTATTGTAGCCTTAGATAGTTTTTTTTGAGTTGATTTTTGTAAGGACATTAACTTAGACAAATCTTCTGCTGTTCTGAAAGACCATTTATTCTTTACACAAACTAAATTTATTCCTCTATTTCTATAATTTTCTTTAATAGAATCCAAAATTTTAGTTAAGTTGATATTAGTCTGTATTCTTTTTTCTATTGTCTCTAAATCTAAAGGTTCAGCTGCAGCGAATAATATGGCTTCAACTTGTCTTTCTATTTTAGATACTCTTGATGGGAATGAGATTATATTATTCTTAGATTTATTTTTATCTTTATTTTTCATTTATTAAAGTTTTTTTATCATTATATCTTCATATAATTTTTTTTGTAAGATTTCTGTAACTCCTTCCTTTGTTAATTCCAGACTAGCTGCAAATATTCCTGCTATACCAGTTTTTTTCATGTTCTTATTTATATAAAATTTTGGTATTAAATGATTTATATTTTTCCAAGTTTTTATTTGATCAAAATTACTTTTAATTTGTTTTATACCTTCTTCAGCAGTAAATACTGGTAATCTTGGTATATTAATTCTTTGAAAGGTTTTTTGCATTTGCAAATTAGAATAGTTTTTTAATAACTCATATAACGAAACATCATATATTGGAGTGTTAATTGATCTAATTCCTCCTTTCATACCTCGTGTAAAAATATGCACACCCAACCTTTTTCTTTTTAACATTTGATCAGAAAGAATTCTTATCAATTCTAATTTTTTAAGTTGTAATTTTAATTTCTCAGCTACTTCAAGGGCTTTGAAATCATCTTCTTCATCTTCAGGTAATAAAAGTTTTGATTTCAAATAGGCTAGCCATGTAGCCATTAATAAAAATTCGGATGCTGTTTCTAAATTTAAATTTTCATTTTCTTTTATATAATTCAAAAATTGATCAGCTAATTTGGTAATAGATATTTCTGTTAGATCTACTTTTTGTGATTTAGCTAAATCTAAAAGAACTTCCAACGGTCCTGAGTAATTTGGTATATCAACAGAAATTTGATTAATTTTATTTGATTCCATAAAAAAGATTTTATCTTAAAAATCTGTAAAATTCTGATGTTTTTTTTGAAGTAAATCTATCAATAAATGGAACTTCGGTTAAAAGTTTATGAGAGTCTTTGTATTTACCAGCACAATATAAAACAATATTACAACCTGCTGATAAACTTTTTTGAGCATTAGTAACTAAATCATACTTCAGAGCTTTCATAGATATGTCATCTGATATTATTACACCTTTAAATTTGATTTTTTTTCTAATGATATCGGATACTACTTTTTTAGAAAAAGTAGCTACATTTTTTTTATCAATTTTTTTATATAAAATATGAGCCGTCATAGCAAATAATGATGGATTGGATTTAAATGGTAAAAAATCTATTTTATTTAATGTTCTTAAACTTAAATTAACTTTCGGCATTTTAATATGGCTGTCTATAGTTGCGCAGCCGTGTCCCGGTATATGTTTAATAACAGTAGCTATCTTGTTTAAATGATATTGTTTTACGCAAAAATAACCTAGTTTTTTTACTATATTAGAGTCATCAGAAAAACTTCTATCCCCTATTACTTTATGAGTATTATTTCTTAAAACATCTAAAACTGGAACAGTATTTATATTTATTCCTATTTTTTTTAATATTCCAATTATTTTTTTTATATAATTTTTATATAGAATAAGACTTTTTTTCTTATCAAATTTATAAACTTTACCAAAATTTATTTGAGATAATTCATTGTTTGTTATTTTTCTTAATCTTGATACTGTTTTTCCTTCCTCATCTATAATAATTGGAAAATTTGGATCTTTTGTTAATTTTCTTATTTGAGAAATTAGTTTTCTAACTTGTTTAAATGATTTAATATTTCTATTAAATAGTATTAAACCCCAAGGCTTAAACTCCCTAGAAAACAAATTTTTTTCTTTTTTAGATAATTCAAAACTCTTTATACTAATAATAATTGCTTTTTTATTCATTTAATCTTAAATAAATTCCAAAAACTTCTAGACTTGTCATTCTTAATATTGTCAGAAAATGTAGAATTAAATTCAATAACATCTTTTGTGTCATTGTTCAAAGTTTCTAATTTTGAAGTTTTATTTTTTAAATCAATATTGATATTATTTCTATTTTGATTTTTATTTCTAATATTGTTTTCTGATGTATAAAAAACAAAGATAGTAAAGAAAAATAGTATTACCATAACTATTAAGATTAGATTTATAATTTTATTCATTACATTTTTTTTGGTAATGAAACACCTAAAATATCCATACCAATTTTAGTTACTGTAGAAATAAGAACAGCAATTATTAAAACTTCAGGTCTTTTAACTTTACCATCAGATATAAATTTATAATCCTTATCATCATTTCCCTTGCTCCAGTAAGCGTGAAATAAAGTTGAAAGTTCATAAAGATAATAGGTTATTCTATGTGGTTCATGTCTTATTGAAGATGTTTCAATTACTTTTGGCCACTCAAAAACTTTTTTTAGAATTACTGTTTCACTTTGATTAAGATTTAACTCATTATGTCTTATAATCATTTCATCCTCTAAATCTTTATTTAAAGTTCTAAAAAGAGAACTAATTCGGGCAAATGAATATTGGACATAGAAAACAGGATTATCTTTACTTTTTTCTAAAACTTTATCAAAATCAAAATCTAACTCTACATCATGACTTCTGTTTAGCATCATGAATCTAATAGAGTCTTTATCAACCTCTTTAAGTAAATTTTGAACTGTTATAAAATCTCCAGCTCGCTTAGACATTTTAAATGGCTTTCCATTTTTATATAGTTTTACTAATTGGCAAACTTTACAGTTAAGTTGTACTTTATTTTCTGAAAGTGCTTTTACAGCTGCAGTTATTCGTTTAATGTAACCAGTGTGGTCTGCACCTAAAACATTAATTAAATATTTATACTTTCTGTTAATTTTATCATGGTGATAAGCAACATCATTAGCAAAATAAGTCCAGGATCCATCGTTTTTTTGCATAGCTCTATCTGTGTCATCACCAAATAAAGTTGATTTAAATACTAATCTTTTAATTTTTTTCCAAGCTGTATTGGTCTCTCCTTTAGGAGGATCTAAATATCCCTCTTCAACATAATTTTTTTTCTTTAACTTATCTAAGGCCTCTTTTACTAGGTTGTTTTCAATAAGTTGTGTTTCTGAAAAAAAATGATTGTGGGAAATACCTAAACTTTTTAAATCAGATTTAATTAAATCCATAGAATATTTTAAAGACTCTTTTTTAAGTAATCTAAAGCATTTTTCAAAATTGTTAAATTCTTCATCTTTATAAGTTTCAATAATTTTTTTTGCTATGTTGATTATGTAATCACCTGGATAGAGATCTTTTGTATCTACAAACTTTTCATCATTTTTGATTTCCCTTATTCTTAAATAAACTGATTTAGTAAAATTTAAAGTTTGATTTCCATAATCATTGATATAATATTCTCTTGTAACTTTATTTCCATTAAATATTAATAAGTTTGCCAAAACATCTCCATAGACAGCTCCTCTACAATGACCAACATGCATAGGGCCAGTAGGATTGGCTGAAACAAACTCAATATTATAACTATCATTTGATTTTTTCTTTCCATAATCACTCCTATTTTTCAAAATATTATTTATATTATTTATTAATGAATTTTTTGAAAATTTTAGATTTAAAAAGCCTGGCCCAGCAATTTCAACTAAAGTAAAATCTTCTAAATTTTTATCAATTAAATCTTTTATTTTTTTTGCTAATTCCTTTGGACTAATATTGTTAATCTTTCCTAAAACTAAACTAATATTACAAGACAAATCGAAATCAAAATTTAATGGGGGAGTTTCAACAGTAGCACCTTTAAAATTATTTAAATCATCTAATTTAAGTAATTTTTGATTTTTAGATATTAAGTCTGTTATCTTATTTAGATGATGATCAAATATGTTCATTTTACCTTGCTATATAGATTTATTGCAAATCTATCAGTCATTCCAGCGATAAAATCACAAATTGCTCTATCCTTGTAATCTCCATTTATCAAATTTAAATCAATATACTTATTGGGCTTTTCTTTTATTGTTAAAAATAGATGTTTTATAATGTTTTTGCCTAAGTTGGTTTTGTAGACAACATTCTTGTGAAAATACATGTTCTTTCTAAGAAATTTTTTAATACTAGTGTCAAAAAGTTTCATTTTTTTAGAAAAACAGACAATTTGATGTTGAGTTTTGTAAACATCATTAATATTATTTATCTTAAATCTTATAATATTTTTTTTTGTATTAGCTATAATGTCTTTAACCATCTCGTTGATAATATCTCTTATAATTTGTCGTAAAACTAAATCTTGAGGATACTTTTTAAATTTATTTTTATGTTTTTTTAAAACTATATTAAGTACTGGTAAATTTTTTAAATCTTTCAAAAAAAATAATTTAGCTCTTAAACCATCTTCTAAATCATGACTATTATAGGCAATATCATCTGAAATCGATGCAATTTGGGCTTCCAATGAAGGCGATTTGTTAAAATTAATCTTTTTTTTAAAAAAATTATTTCCCAAAATATCATTTAACTTAGCTAAATTTTTGATAGGACCATTATGCTTAATTAATCCGTCTAAAGTTTCAAAAGTTAAATTCAATCCCTTAAAATTATAATATCTATTTTCTAAAAGAGTTACTATTCTGAGTGTTTGAATGTTGTGGTCAAAACCCCCACAGCCATTCATGCAATCATTTAAAGCTTCTTCTCCTGCATGACCAAATGGTGTATGACCTAAGTCATGAGCTAAGCTTAAAGTCTCACATAAATCTTCGTTTAAATTAAAATATTTTGCAAGTGTTCTTGCGATTTGTGCCACTTCCATAGAATGAGTAATTCTCGTTCTATAATGATCGCCTGTAGTGTTAATAAAAACTTGTGTTTTATGTTTTAGTCTTCTGAAAGCGGTTGAATGAACAATTCTGTCGCGGTCTCTTTGATACGGAGTTCTTATTCCACTTTTTTTTTCAGTATAAAATCTGCCTTTAGATTTAGTAGAAATTGATAATTTAGAAAAGCTATTATTTTGCATATTCTTCTATAAAATTATATACTACAAAAGAAGCAACTATGACAAATAAATTAGAATTCACAAATAGAGCTAAAGAGCAAATTGAAATCATTGTTAATAGAGACAAACTGAAAAAATTTTTTAGAATAACTGTCAAAGGAGGTGGCTGTTCAGGATTAAAATATGCCTTTAGTTTTGATAGCCAAACTAATTCTGAAGATGTTTTTTTTGGTAAAGCCGTAATTGATAAAATGTCTCTAGATATTATCAGTGGTTCTACCGTAGATTTTAAAAAAGAAATGATTGGGGAGTCATTTGTTATTAATAATCCTAAAGTTTCATCGTCTTGTGGTTGTGGTCTTTCGTTTACTTTGTAATGAAAATTATATCATGGAACGTAAATTCTGTGCGTGCACGAATTGAAAATATACTTAGTTATATTAAAGAATCAAATCCTGATATTTTATTTTTACAAGAAATAAAAACACAAAATGAAAATTTTCCTTTAGAAACTTTTAAAAAACTTGGATATTATTCTTATGTATTTGGTCAGAAAAGTTACAATGGTGTAGCATTTTTATCAAAGTTTAAAATTCGGGATGTTAAAAATGATTTTATAAAAGATAAATTAAAACAATCAAGAATAATTACTGGTGAAATTGATTTAAATAAAAAAAGAATAAAACTTATTAATATTTATGTTCCTAATGGTAACCCTGTCGACACGGACAAATATACTTATAAAAAAAATTGGCTCACATCTTTTGTTAGAAAAGTTGAAAAAGAATTGACTGAAAATTCTAATTTGCTCATTTCAGGAGATTTTAATGTTATACCTGAGGAAATTGATGTTTATGATTTTAAAAGATATGAAAATGATGCATTGTTTAGATTAGAAATTAGAAAAAAATACAGAGAATTAATTAATTTAGGATTTAATGATATCTTTAGGTATTTAAATAAATCTAAACAGGAATATACTTTCTGGGATTATTTTGCAGGATCGTGGCAAAAAAATTATGGAATGCGTATAGATCATTTTTTAGTTTCAAATAATCTATTAGAGAATGTAGTGTCAGTTAAAATTAATAAAAAACCCAGGTCTAAAACAAAGCCTTCAGATCATACACCAATAGAGTTAGAACTTAACTAGCTCTACCATAAACATCTTCGTAGCGAACTATATCAGTTTCTTTTAAAATTAGACCTAATTGCGCTTCCATAATTTTGGCTGGCTTTTTGTTAGAATTTTCAATTCTATGTATGGCTCCTTTAGGAATAAAAATACTTTCAGTAGGTTTTTTTAAAAAATATTTTTTATTTAATGTAATTTTAGGTGTTCCTTTTGTAATAAGCCAATGTTCAGATCTATGAAAATGTTTTTGTAAACTTAAAATTCCTTTTGGTTTTATATATATTTCTTTTATTAAAAAATTATTACCGCTGAATAAATTAGTATATTTACCCCAAGGTCTGTGAAAAATATTTTTTTTATTAAAATATTTGGTTTTGTTTTTATGATACATTAATAGAATTTCTTTCCAGCTTCCTAAATCTGACCAAGGTATACTTAGCTTTATAGCATTTATATCTTTTGTTTTTTCTAAAATTGCATAATCAAAAGATTTTGATAAATTCTTATTAAATAAATCTTTATTCAAATAATATGTATTGTTTTTAAAAATACATTTGCTAATTGATGATAAGCAGTTTCGATACATCTTCTTTTGATGTTTTTTAAAATTATTGATTATTGAGTCTTTTCTTGCGAAAAACATGCCAGAATTCCAATGACCTCCTTTTTTTATTATTTTTTTAGCCTTAGTAATATTGGGTTTTTCAATAAACTTGTTAACTTTATTTAAATTGTTTTTAACTTTTTTAGTAATTAAATAACCAAATTGATCGGAAGGGTTATTGGGTTTGACACCAAAAATAAAAATATTATTTGGTGTTAAATACTTTTTGTTTTTATTTATTTCAGTATTTAATTTACTCACATTTTCTATTAAATGATCTGAAGTAAAAAAAATCATAGGTTGTTTCTCTGGAATATCTTTTATAAGTGCGGTAGTAAGAATAGCTGGTGCGGTATTTTTTTTTACTGGTTCTAAAATAATTTTATATTTCTTAATCTTGTATCTTTTTAAATGTTTTTTGACTTCTTTGAGGTATTTAGAGTTAGTGCTAATTATAGGATAATCATATAAAGATCCTTTTATCCTCTCTAAAGTTTTTCCAAGTAAAGTCCAGCCACCAAAATCTATAAATTGTTTTGCTTGATGTTTATTTGAGCTAGGCCACAATCTGTTTCCAGAACCACCACATAAAATAACGGGACTAATCTTCATTAAATTTTTGAGTATTCTTTAACTTCTTTTTTCTTACCTGGATGAGTTGGGGCGCCAAGATAAGCAGGACCAACTGTCTGAGCATATTTCCACAACGTTCCTGAACCAAATGTTGATTTTTTAGCTCTCCATTTTTTCTTTCTAGAAGATAATTGGGATTTTGTTAATCTAACATTAATTGTTCCTTTTTTTGCATCGATATCAATTATGTCACCATTTTTAAGTAATGCGATTGGCCCACCTAATGCTGCTTCCGGGCCAACGTGTCCAACACAAAAACCTCTAGTTGCTCCGGAAAATCTCCCGTCTGTTATTAAAGCAACTTTTTCTCCTTTGCCTTGTCCATAAATTGCTCCAGTAGTTGATAACATTTCTCTCATACCTGGACCTCCTCTTGGTCCTTCGTATCTAATAATAATCACCTCACCATCTTTGTATTTTTTAGTCTGTACTGCTTTCATAGCATTTTCTTCGTTGTCAAAACATCTTGCTTTACCGGAAAATTTTAATTTTTTTAAACCTGCCACTTTAACTATAGCTCCATCAGGTGCTAAGTTTCCTTTCAACCCAACAACTCCACCATCGGGAGACAAAGGATTATTATGTTCTCTTAAAACTTTTTGATTAGAGTTAAATTTAATATCTCTAAGGTTTTCCTTCATAGTTTTACCAGTTACTGTCATACAGTTCCCGTGAATATAGCCACCATCAAATAATGTTTTTAACAACATTGGAACTCCTCCAGCTTCCCACATATCTTTAGCAACATATTTACCACCTGGTTTTAAATCAGCCAGATAAGGAGTTTTTTTGAAAATTTTAGCTACGTCCATTAAATCAAACTTTATACCAATTTCATTAGCTAGTGCAGGTAAATGTAGGGCGGCATTTGTTGAGCCTCCTGTGGCTGCAACAATAGTCGCAGCATTTTCTAAAGATTTTTTTGTAACTATATCTCTTGGCTTAATATTTTTTTCTAATAAATTCATTACTGTTTGTCCACTTTTATAAGCATACTTATCTCGTTCTTCATATGGTGCTGGAGTGCCAGCTGAATAAGGTAATGCTAAACCTATAGCCTCAGAAACACATGCCATAGTATTAGCTGTGAACTGACCTCCACAAGCACCAGCACTTGGGCAAGCAACTAATTCTAATTCTTTGAGTTCTTTAGAGGACATTTTGCCAGAAGAGTGTTTTCCTACAGCTTCAAAAACATCGACTACTGTTACGTCTTTACCTTTATACTTACCAGGTAAAATTGAACCTCCATAAATAAATACACTTGGAACGTTTAGTCTCAACATTGACATCATCAAACCAGGTAAAGATTTATCACATCCGGCAATACCAACTAATGCATCATAACAATGCCCTCTAACTGTAAGTTCAGCTGAGTCTGCTATAATCTCTCTAGAAACAAGAGATGATTTCATTCCTTCATGGCCCATGGCTATACCGTCTGTGACTGTTATTGTGCAAAATTCTCTTGGTGTTCCTCCAGTATCTTTGACACCTTTTTTAACTGATTGAGCTTGTCTCATTAAAGCAGTGTTGCATGGAGCTGCTTCATTCCAAGTTGATACAACGCCTATAAAAGGTTTAGCGACATCCTGCTCTGTTTCACCCATTGCATAATAAAAAGATCTATGAGGAGCTCTATCTGGCCCTAAAGAAGTGTGACGACTTGGCAATATTTTTTTATTAAATTTAGACATATTTAGTTAATACTCGATACAATACTTCTTAATTTATCATCTTCAACAGTTAATTCTTTGATTAATTTTTTGTCATTTTGAACAATTTCGTTTGGAGCATTCTTAATATAGGCCTTATTTTTAAGCTTATTACTTAACGCGTTTATTTGCTTTTCTAATTTAACTAATTTTTCAAAAATTCTTTCTTTTTGAGAAGCTAAGTCAATATCTTCACCAAATACAAGCGACAGTTTCTCTTTTAAAACTAAGATGTTTACTATATTTTTATTATTATGCTCTAAATTAATTACACCATTAACTCTGCCAACTTGCTTAATTAAATCAATATTATTATTAATCAATTTTTTAAGTTTTTTAGATTTTTCAGGAAAAAATAGATCACAAAATAGTTTTGGAGTGACTTTTAATTCAGCCTTTGTAGATCTAATACTTGAAATTAATTCAATTACATTATTAATATTTGCTTGATTTTTATTAAACTTTTCTAAGTTTTTAAAGTTTGGCCAAGAGGATGAAATTAAACTTTCTTTAAAAATATCTTTATATTGATTTTTAGACCAAACAGCTTCAGTAAAAAAAGGTATAAAAGGATGGAGAATTCTTAAGATATTCGACATCATAAAAGAAGAGAATATTTTTGCTTCTTTTATCTCGCTTTTATTTTTTGAAATAAATACTGATTTTAAGAACTCTAAATACCAATCACAATAATAATGCCAAACAAATTGATATGCATATTTAGCAGCTTCATCAAACCTATAAATTTCTATATTTTTTGATACTAGATTTTGAGTTTTTATGAATTCATTATATATCCATTGATTGACAGGAAGTTTTATGGACTTTATGTTGATTTTTTTAATCAATTTGCATTTATTCAACCTAAGAAAATTATTTGCACTCCAAATTTTAGTAATAAAATTTCTATTTCCTGTAACTCTATCTTTTGACAATTTTACATCTCTTCCTGGTGAGGCCATAGAAATTAAAGTAAATCTTAAACTGTCAGCACCATATTCGTTAATTAGTTCAAGTGGATCAATTACATTTCCTTTGGATTTTGACATTTTTTGACCTTTCTCATCTCTAACTAAAGCATGGACATAAACTTTATTAAAAGGTGTTTCTTTATTAAAATAACTACCCATCATTAGCATTCTAGCAACCCAAAAAAAAATTATATCAAAACCAGTGACGAGAACTGAAGTGGGGTAAAATTTAGAGAATTCTTTTGTTTTTTTTGGCCAACCTAATGTAGCAAAAGGCCATAAAGCAGATGAAAACCAAGTGTCAAGAACATCAGTATCTTGTTTAAGTTTGAATTTTCTATTTTTATTTTTTTTCTTAGCTAATATTACTGCTTCTTTTTCATTTTTTGCTACAAATATATTATTCTTTTCATCATACCAGGCAGGTATACGGTGCCCCCACCAAATTTGTCGAGATATACACCAAGGTTCAATATTTTTCATCCATTGGTAAAATGTATTAGTCCAATTAGAAGGAAAGAAGGTCGTTTTTTTTTTATTAACAATATTTATAGGTTCTATAGATAATTTTTTTGCATTTACGAACCATTGTTTAGTTAAAAGTGGTTCAATAATTGTGTTGGATCTATCGCCATAAGGGACTTTATTACTAATAGTCTCAATTTTTACAAGACTTCCTTTTTCCTTGAGGTTCTTTATTAAAATTTTTCTTGCTTCAAATCTATCTAGACCGATAAGATCTTTAATGCCATATTTATTTATTTTACCATTTTTTTCAAAAATATTTATTATTTCTAAGTTATTTCTTTTTCCTACTTCGTAATCATTGAAATCATGTGCAGGAGTAATCTTTACTGCTCCTGATCCTTGATTAGGATCAGCGTAATGATCTGCGATAACCTTAATCTTTCTATTAACTAATGGAATTAATACATTTTTACCAATTAATCTTGTAAATCTTTCATCTTTCGGATTTACAGCAACCGCCGTATCGCCCATCATTGTTTCTGGTCTTGTAGTAGCAATAGTTATCTTTTCGTTTGAATTTTCAATTTGATAGTCAATATAATATAATTGAGATTGTACTTCTTTCTGAATTACCTCTAAATCTGAAATAGCAGTTTGAAGTTTAGTGTCCCAATTTACTAACTTTTTATCTTTAAAAATTAATTTATTATTATAAAGATCAACAAATACTTTAATTACAGCATCAGAAAGATCTTTATCCATTGTAAATCTTGTTCTAGACCAGTCACAAGAGCATCCTAATTTTTTTAGTTGATCTATAATTATTTCACCTGACTCTTTTTTCCATTCCCAAACTTTTTTTATAAACTCATCTCTTCCTAAAATGTTTTTTTTAATACCATTTTTTTCAAGATTTTTTTCTACTATAGCTTGAGTGGCTATTCCTGCATGATCTGTGCCTGGTTGCCATAAAGTTTCAAAACCTTTCATCCTATAAAATCTTACTAATACATCTTGTAAGCTATTATTTAAAGCGTGGCCCATGTGTAGTCTTCCTGTTATATTGGGTGGGGGAATAACAACTGAAAATTTTTTATTTAGTTTGCTTTTTTTTGGTTTAAATAAACCTTTCTTAATCCAAAAGTCAGAGATTTTTTTTTCTTCTTTTATGTGGTTATATTTTTTAAATTCCATTTTTTTTGAATATTTCTTCATATAGGTTATATCAAATGCGCTAAAACCTAAAAGATATAGATTTAGCTTTATTGAACTGGATAAATGCTTTAAATACTTTTTTTAGGTATGTTTAGGCCACGTGGCGGAATGGTTACGCAGAGGATTGCAAATCCTTTTATTCCAGTTCGATTCTGGACGTGGCCTCCAAGTTGTTAAACGTAATTATATGTCCTTATTCTTCGTCAGAAACATTTAGTCAGCTATAGTTTTAAGGTTTTATTATTTTTTTTAAGTCTGGATAAATTTTATCACTTATAATTTTTGATCCTAATGGTGTGGTGTGATTTAAATCATACCAATAGTTTTTTTTACCTACAAAATCTCCTGCTAAATTTATACAGTAATATTTTTTTAATTTACAATGCTCCATTAATGAATAATTTAAAATTAAATGTTTTTTTGAATGACCTCCAAAAGCAGTCATTTGATTTATGAATATTGCCTTGGCAGAATAATCATCAGCAAATTTTTTTATTGTATCAATATTTTTAAGATATCCAGTGATAAATTTTTCATCGTTCTCAAGAGCTTTTTTAATTTTAATATCTTTAATTGCTTCATCAAAAACAAGATAGTCGTATTTATTTAAATTGTACGTTTTAGGGGGTTTTATTTTATTTATTTGTTCGTCTATATCCATGAAAATTCTATGATCTTTGCCTCTTTCATAATACTTATGTTTAATTTTTCTTAAACTATCATAAAAGAAACTTTTAGATTTTAAATTATCTAAAAATATTTTCTTTGGATTTTTTTCAATTAATTTTGCTTGACCGTCAGAGTAATCGAAAACATTAAAATCTTGTTTATTCAATTCGTTTATTCCAGTATAGAAGATAAAATAATCAGGTTTAAAATTTTTTAATTTTGGAAACCAAAACTTAAAATTTGCTATATATCCGACAGTTGATTGCCCCTCTATTCCAGCATTAATAATTTTTAAGTCAATTTTATCATTTTTAAGTTTTCTATTTAAAAGCTCAACTATTGAAAACTTCGCAGGTTTCCATCTTTCGTCTGCTGTACTTCCTCCTATAAAAACTGCTTTGATTTCAGAGGGCTCAATATATCCTCCCTTAAAACCATTATAGTTTCTTTCGTAAGTATAATTATAAATTTTATTGTTATATTTTATTGAATATGACACTTTTTTCATTCTATGTTCTCGAAAATAAGCCCCTAGATTATTTTTATCAAACCACCCTCCAAAAAAAACTTCGACGGCTGATAATAGAATTAAGGTGATAAAAGTGTTTAAAAAAAGTAATCTTATTAATTTCATGAACCTTATATATTAATTTAGATTGGAAAAAATTAATATTATAAAAACAATTAATTATTTAGTTGTTTTATTTTTCTAAATAAGTATGTTTATAAAATTCCTCGGTAGCTCAGTTGGTAGAGCAGTTGACTGTTAATCAATTGGTCGCAGGTTCGAGTCCTGCCCGAGGAGCCAATAGAACCTAACCTACTTTTTCAAATTTAGAGGTATTATTTAAAATTTGAAGTATTTTTTCTTTTTGCCCTTTAGATAAAGAAGTAAAAGTTCTACTTAAAAATGAATAATTTAAATCTTCATTTGATATTTCGCTAGGAATTACATCTTTAAATTCTTTAAAATCTTCAAAAAAGTAAATAATTGGTACTTGTAAATACTGTGAAAGTTGCATCAATCGATTAGAACTTACCCCGTTAGTTCCTTTTTCATATTTTTGAATTTGTTGAAATGTAACGTTAATGGCTTGGGCTACTTTGGTTTGGGTAAGGCCTAGAGAAAGTCTTCGCATACGTAGTTTTTTTCCTAAGTGGATATTGAAATTATCTTCCATTGAACTCCCTAAATTTTATTAAACTCTTTATTAATATTATTCATACAACCTTAAATTTGAGTTTTTGGCAATAGTAAAAGTTCATTTTGGGTAAATAAAAAATAGGTATTTTAGGTCAAAAAAAAGGGTAAAAATGAAAAAAATCTATTGACTTAAACGTAAAAAAAAAAGGGAATAATTTTAATTATTTATAAGTTTTTATTCTATATTCCCAATAACCAGTCTTATCAAAAGCTGCCTTAACCCAAAGATAAGTGTTTTCTTCATACCAGATATCAGTATCAAGTTTTTTACTATCAGGTAAAGTTTTGTCTGAAGACTTAAAGTTAAAATGCAATGTGTTATATGTTTTATCTCCAATTTTTATTTTTTCTTTGCCTATAAAAGTAACATCTTGTTGAATAATTCTTCCTGATATTGCACTTATTTGTGCTTTAGCTTTAATAATTTCATGATTCCACCAAGTTCCTACGATATATTCTTTACTGGCTTTTCCTTTATAAGAAGACCCATCAATTAATAAATTTTTCTCTTCAGGATTAATAATTATATTAACATATCTGTCTTTTTTGTTTTGTTTAGTTTTGGATGTAAATTTTACGAATTTACTATCAGTATATTCTTCTACGCTTGAAGCAAAATATTTATACAAATCAACTCCAAGTTTTGTTATTTTGAAACTTACTTCACTTTTGATCTTTAATTCATTGTTTTCTCGTTCAAAGTCATATTTATGATAACCTATTAATTTGTCATTTCTGAACAATTCATACTCTAAAAAATTAAAGTTAATATAATGTTCAACATGACTATTTGCCTTAAAATTTAAGGATAAAAAAATTATAATTGAAAGGACTACTTTTTTCATATACTTTAGATTATGGAGAATAACGCCATATTATCTCAAATTGGAAATACACCATTAATCAAATTAAAACAAGCCTCTGAATTAACCGGATGTAATATTTATGGAAAAGCAGAATATTTTAATCCAGGAGAATCTATAAAAGATAGAGCTGCTTATTTCATAGTAAAAGATGCAATAAAAAGAAAATTAATTGCAAAAGGAGGAACTGTTGTTGAAGGCACAGCGGGAAATACTGGGATCGGATTAGCTATAGTTTGTAAAGAGTTTGGTTTAAAATTAAAGATTGTAATACCTAGAACTCAATCTATCGAAAAAAAAGAAATTTTAACGAAATTAGGAGCAGATTTAATAGAAGTTGATGCAGTGCCGTATTCTGATCCAAAAAATTATATTAAAACATCAAAGTTTATAGCTGACGAATTAAATAAAAAAGACAAAAATGGTGCTTACTGGGCAAATCAGTTTGATAATCTCGTAAATATGGAGGCTCATACCCAAACTACCGCTCAAGAAATTTGGCTACAAACAGCTGGTAATGTTGATGCATTTATTTGTTCCGCTGGAACTGGTGGTACAATTTCTGGGGTATCGGTAGGTTTAAAAGATAAAAATAAAGATATTAAGATAGGTTTATCTGATCCAATGGGATCTTCTTTATATTCTTATATCAAAGATAAAAAAATGGAAACTAAAGGAGATTCTATAACTGAAGGAATTGGGACTAAAAGAATAACAAAAAACTTTGAAAAAAGCCTAGTAGATGAAGCATTTCAGGTCAATGATATTGAAGCCTTGAATATTGTTTATGATTTGATTGAAAATCAAAAAATTATACTAGGGGGGTCTTCTGGAATAAATGTTGCTGGAGCCATTAAAATGGCGAAAGAGATTGGTCCTGGAAAAAATATTGTTACCATATTATGTGATCATGGAAAACGGTATGCTAGTAAAATTTTTAACAAAAGTTTTTTAGAAAGTAAAAACTTGCCAATTCCAAAATGGTTATAAAATTTGACTTAAGAAAAGTTTTGTACGATCTGATTTAGGATTGTCAAAAAAATCTTTAGTTTTTGCTTTTTCGACAATTCGTCCTTCGTCCATAAAAATCATGTTGTCAGCAACTTCTTTAGCAAATCCCATTTCGTGGGTAACAACTATCATAGTCATTCCTGCTTTAGCCAGGTCTACCATAGCATCTAAGACCTCTTTAATCATCTCAGGATCAAGAGCTGATGTTGGTTCATCAAATAACATAATCTTTGGTTTCATGCATAAAGCACGAGCCAAAGCACATCGTTGCTGTTGACCTCCTGATAATTGACCTGGAAATTTTTTAGCTTGATCTGCTATTTGTACTCTTTTTAAATTTTGCATAGCAACTTCCTCTGCTTCTTTTTTTGGCATTTTCTTTACCCAAATAGGTGCAAGTGTACAATTATCTAATATTGATAAATGTGGAAATAAATTGAATTGTTGAAAAACCATTCCCACTTCAGCACGAATTTTTTCAATTTCTTTTGTATTTTCTGATATTTCTTTTCCATCAACTATTATTTGACCTTGTTGATGTTCTTCAAGTCTATTTATACATCTAATTAATGTAGATTTTCCCGATCCAGAAGGACCGCAAATTACAATTTTTTCTTGCTGATTAACTTCAAGATTTACATCTTTTAAAGCCTGAAATTTATCAAACCATTTATTTACG
>MDSV01047633.1_pt1 | contig 30661 bp, 37 predicted proteins | sample 810851 | NCBI WGS metagenome assembly MDSV01 (sample SAMN05326640, study PRJNA326480) | marine metagenome | isolation source: seawater | place: Atlantic Ocean: North East | collected 2012 | reverse complement strand
TTTAGAATTTATTTTGCCTGTAATATTTCTGTTAGTTGCGTCTGGCTTTATTATTGACAGCGTTTTTTCTTTATCCATAAATACTCCAAAATATTTTATTAAATTTTATAATCAAAATTTTTAACAAGATCAAATAACAATTTCACTCCCCATCCTGAAGCTCCTGTTGGATTTGTATCTGAAGATTTATTTTTCCATGTAACTCCTGCAATATCTAAATGAGCCCATGGTGTTTTATTAATATGTCTTTTTAAAAAGCATGCAGCAGTAATTGAACCAGCTCCAGCACCTCCAATATTTTTCATATCTGCTATTTCGGTATTAATCATCTTATCATACTCATCATCCATAGGCATATTCCATACTTTATCACCAGTTTTTTCACCAGAATCCAATATTTTTTTTACAAGTTTATCATTATTGGAAAACATACCTGCCCTAATATTACCTAATGCTACTATCATGGCACCAGTCAAAGTTGCTAAGTTAATCATAAAAACTGGATTATATTTTTTTTCTGTCCAAGCTAATAAGTCTGCTAAAACTAATCTACCTTCAGCATCTGTATTTAAAACTTCAATAGTTTTTCCAGAAATTGAATTTATAACATCTCCAGGTCTTTGAGCGTTTCCATCTGGCATATTCTCTACTAATCCTATCACACCTAAAACATTATGTTTTAAATTGGATTTAGAAATACTATCCATTAAACCTGTTACGACACCAGCGCCACCCATATCCCATTTCATATCTTCCATTGACTTTGATGGCTTAAGTGACAAACCACCAGAGTCGAAACACACACCTTTTCCAATAAAAGCTAATGGTTTATCTTTTTTATGTCCACCATTCCATTCCATTAAGACCACATAACTAGGTTGAGAAGATCCTTTTCCAACAGCTAAAAGAGCTTCCATACCTATTTGTTGAAGTTTTTTTTCGTTTATAATTGAAATCTTTACACCTTGTTTAGCTAATCGTTTACACTCTTCGCTAAAGGAGGAAGGATTCAAAATATTTGCTGGTTTCCAAACAAGATCTCTTGTAAAAAAAACACCACTTACAATATTTTTATATTCATTAAATTCTTTTTTTATTTCTTTAAAATTCTTAGAAAATAAATTTATTTGTTTATTCAAGTTTTTTTCTTTTAAGCTTTTGTAATTATTAAATTTATATGACTTTAAATGAAAACCGTAAAGAAAATTACAAGCTAAGCTAACATCTTCGAGATATACGTTAATATTAATAAAACCATTAGGTTTAATAGCATCAAAAGCCCTTCCACCTAAATTTTCATAAAACAAACTCTTTTTGTCAGAATCTTTATGAACAGCATCTAATACAATTATAAAAGAACCAAACTCACATCTAAACAATGTCAGATTATTTATATCATTAGAAGCCACACTATTTTCTAAAAAGGTAACTATCTTTTTATCAAACCAGCTCGGCTTATAAGAAATTCTTTTTTTTTATCAAAAAAAATTAAATTTACATTCTTTTTTGATACCAAAGTATTTTCATGAGCATCAAAAAATTTAATTTTTAAATCATTTACATTTGACATAATCATCCCTATTACAATTTACTAATAAATTAATTTAAAATATAATTAACTTAAAAATGAAAATAACAAAGTACATTTTTAAAATAACTTTAATAAATACACTAATCTCAACATTAGTAATAATGGGTTTCGTCTGGTTAAGTCAATCTTTTAGGTCAATTAAATTTATTTTGGAAAAAGGTGGTAATATTTTTGATTTTTTTAAAATGTCTTTATTAAGCTTACCATCCTGGTTATCAATAAGTTTATCATTTGGAATTTTTTTTGGTATTTTTATTTCATATTCTAAGTTAGAGAATGATAAAGAAATGATTGTCATGAAATCTTCAGGATTAAATGGAATTCAAATTGCTACTCCTGGTATTTTATTAAGTCTAATAGTGAGTTTCATTCTATTTTTAAACTTACATTTCTTATCTCCCATTAGTTATACAATATTTAAAAATTATCAAAATGAAGTAAGATACAGGTCTCCTGAAATAGTTTTTAATGAAAAATCATTTGTTGATATAGACAAATATACAACTATTTATTTTGATAAAAAAAATGAAAAAAATAAAATTATGAATGTATTTTTACAAGATAGAAAAAATATTTTAGAGACTATAGAGATATTTGCAAAAGAAGGAATTTTTTATTCTAAAGAAAATAAAATTTATTTAATTTTAAAAAATGGAACTAAAATTATTTCTTCAAAAAACAAACCTCCTACTATTATTGATTTTGAAATGAATACTTTTAACTTAAATGAAAGTGATAAAAAGGATAAAAATTTTGAATTTGGAGGTAGTAATACTTTTGAAAAATCGAGATTTGTAGAAGATAAAGAACTGTATTTCTTTGATTTAATAGAAAAATCAAATTCACTTAATGATATTAAAAATCAAAGTAAATATATAGCTGAAGCTCACTCAAGAAATGTTAATGCACTCTTACCATTGACATTTTCAATGATTGTTCTTTGTTTCATGCTATTAAAAAATCATTCTAGAAAAAATAAAATTTTTAATAGAATAATGATTTTTTCATTGATTTTTTTTACTCAAACAATCTTAATAATTTGTAAAAATTTAGTTACTAAAGACGTTTTTTTTCTTCCAATATTATACTTAATTCCATTTTTTTTAATAATAACAACTTTTCTATTACTTCAATATGAAACTTTTTTAAAAAACTTTAATTATAAATTAGGAAAAGTTAATGTTTAAAACAGAATCATACCCAAAAATTTTATTTAAATACCTTATTAAGAGTCATTTGGTAAATTTGTTTATGATTTTTATAATATTTTTTATTTTAATTTTTCTTATTGACTTAATTGAGCTTTATAGAAGATCAGAAAATAAAATTAATTATGGTGAATTAAAACAGATCAGTTTTAATGAATTGATTTTTATGTCTTTTTTAAAAGGTCCAAATGTAATGCAAAAAATATTACCTTTAACAGTTTTAATTAGTTCTATTATAACCTTTATCAAATGGAGACAAAATAATTATTTTATTGTTATTCGTACCATTGGAATTTCCCTTTGGAAATTAGTAATTCCAATTTGTTTAAGTGTTTTAATAATAGGTTTGTTTTCTATCCTACTTTTAAATCCTCTTTCTAGTATATTTAATAAAAAATTTTATAATTTAGAAAATATGTTTTTTGGTCATAAACAAAACATACAATTTTCACTTGGAACAAAAGGTTTATGGGTTTTAAAAAAAAATAAAGGAGAAACTTACATAATAAATGCAAATAAAATAAACCAAGATAAAAATACTTTAAAAAAGATTAATATTTTTAAATTTGATAATAATGATAAATTTATCAGCAAAATTAATGCTGAATCAGCCATATACAGAAATGGAAAGTTAGAGCTAATTAATGGAATAATATTTACTAGGAAAAAAGAACCTAAGAAATTTAAATCTTTAAGCTTACTGTCAGACAAGAGATTTGAAAAAATTAATATTTTAACTGAAAAACCTCAACATTTAGACGTTATTTCTTTATACAACTATATAAAATTCATGAGTAACTCAGGACTAAATTTATCTAACCATATCGTCTACTTTTTAAAAATTTTGAGCCAACCAATTTTGATGATCTCTATGGTGTTAATTTCTGCCTCTTTAATTTTAAGAAATAATGAAAGAAAATTTCCTATTGCTATTATATCACTTACATTAATAATAGGCTTTATTATATACTTTACAGCAGATTTAGTTCTTGCTTTTGGTTCAATGGAAAAAATAAATCCATTTCTTGCAGGTTTGGGGCCATCAATGTTAAGTTTTTTTTCCGGCTGTTTTTTAGTGAGTTCATTTGATGAAAAAACATAATATTTTATTTGTAAAAACATTTCTGGTAAATCTTTATGTTTTTTTCATAATATATCCTTCATTATCACTTGGTAATGAAAATAATTCAATAGTTGCTTTAGTTGACAACACTCCAATAACTTCAATTGATATTAGAGAAAAATCAAAACTTATTCATTTTAATGAAAAAAATAATAATAATTATTTAAATTTACAAAAGTATTTTCAAAAATCATTAAAAATTCTAGTTGAAGAAGCATTAGTAGTCAACGAAGCTAAAAAATATAATAAAGATATAATTGTGTTAACAAAAAAAGATGCCACAAAATATGTTTTACAAAATTTTTCCAATTCAAAAAATAAATTTGAATCTTTTTTAAATTCCTATGATTTATCTAAAGACACATTTCTGATGAAATATCAAATTAACATGATCAAAAAATATTTAATTGATAACCAGTTTTCAAATGAATTAAATTTATATTCAAAGCAAATAGATGTTGATGTTAATAGAATTTTAAAAAATCAAAGTTTTGATCAGATTAACTTTGATGAAATTAGAATTAAAAAAATTTCAGATAAAGAAAATTTAAGTAAAATTTTAAAATTAATTTTTATTGATATTAGAAAAGGATTTAATTTTAAACAAATCGTAAAGGTTTATTCAAAAGAAATTCCAATTTCAGGAAAAAAAATTAGTTGGAAAAAACAAAATCAAATGCCTCTAAAATTATTTAATAAAATATTTAAAATTCAAGAAGGAAAAATAATAAAAATAGATACAAAAGATCATATTAAGTTAATCAAACTATTAGCAAAAAGAATCAAAGGTAAGGTTAGTAAAAGAGAATCTAAGTTTGAAGTATTAAAAATAATTTATGATACAAAAATTATTACACAAAAACAATTAAACAAGAAAATTTTTAATTTAAAAGTAATTAAAAATTGTAATGATATTATGGAAAAAATTAATAAAAAATTTGAAATAAGAAGTGAAAAGTTAATCGTTAGATTAGCTGATTTAAATGAATACTTAATTAATCAAATGAATTTAATACAGTTTAATGAAATGACTAAACCCATATTTCAGAAAAACTATGCTATGACATTTTTTAAATGTAAAAAAATAAAATCAAAACCATTAAAATCTAAAAAAGATGAATTAATACAATCACTTTTAAATAAAAAATTTGAAATTTTAAACTTAAAGTTAATTAGAAGACTCAAAAAAGAAGCAATTATAGATATAAAATAAATAATTAAATGTTACAAAAAAAAAGAATAATCATTACAGCTGGTGAGCCAGCAAGTATTTCAACTGAAATAACAGTAAAATCTCTAATAAATTATAAATTTAGTAATGAGGTTGAAATTATCTCTATTACCGATCCTAGTTTAATCGAAAACTTTTGTTCACAATCAAATTTAAGTTTAAAAATAAACATTTTATCTGCTAAAAAAAAATTTGTTGACTATAAATATGGCTTCATAAACGTAATTCCAATAAAAGTAAAAAAAAAATCATCTCCAGGTGTATTAGAAATTGAAAATTGTAAGTTTGTAGAACAATCAATTATTAATGCTATCAAATTATTCAATCAAAAATTCGCAAATGCTATTGTAACTAATCCAATTAATAAATTTATAATGAAAAAAAATGGATTTAAATTTAATGGACATACTGAATTTTTAGGTTCACAGTCAAAAATAAAAAAAAATCCAATAATGTTATTACATTCAAAGAATTTAAATGTAGTTCCTATAACGACTCATATTCCAATTAAAGAAGTATCAAAAAAAATAACTCAAAAGACATTAATAAAAAAAATTGAAATTTTGAATAGTGAAATAAAAAAATATTTTAATATTTCACAACCAGTAATATGTGTATCTGGTCTAAACCCACACTCAGGAGAGAATGGAAAAATTGGAAAAGAAGAGGTTCAACAAATAATACCTGCGATTGAAATTCTTAAAAAAAAGGGGTTAAATATTTTTGGCCCAATTTCAGCAGATATTATGTTTGAAAAAAATTATCGAAAAAAATATGATGTAGCTGTGTGTATGTTTCATGACCAAGCTTTAATTCCAATCAAAACACTAAATTTTAATGAAGTAGTAAATATTACCCTTGGTATAGATTTTTTAAGAACTTCACCTGACCATGGAACTGCACTAGATATAGCGGGCCTAAACAAGGCAAATCCCACAAGCATGATTAACGCTATTAAAAAAGCAGAAGAGTTAATTTAAACAAATGGTATCATTCCAAAAAACAACAAAAATTAGTGAGGTTTTAAAAAAAAATAACTTTAAAATTAAAAAAAAATTTGGTCAAAATTATATATTAGATATGAATTTAACAAATAAAATTGTTAAAAAATCAATGCCTCTCTGTAATACAATTATTGAAATAGGACCAGGACCAGGAGGATTAACAAGAGCAATACTAGAAAATGGTGGAAAAAAAATATATGTTATTGAAAAAGACGAAGAATCCATAAAACTTTTAACACCATTACTAAATCTTTACCCCAAGCAGTTAGAAATAATAAATGATGATGCGCTGACTTTCCCAATTTATAATTTAGGTACTTTTCCTAGACAAGTTATTGCAAATTTACCTTATAATATAAGTACTAAATTTCTAATTATTTTACTAAAAAAAATAAATAATTTCAGTAAAATTACCTTAATGTTCCAAAAAGAAGTTGCTAATAGACTAGTAGCCGATCCAGGAAATAAAAGTTACGGCAGACTTTCTATATTAACCAAATTATTAACAGAATCTAAGATACTTTTTGATGTTTCTAACTCTGCTTTTTATCCAAAACCAAAAGTGACATCAAGTATTGTTGAAATAACTCCATTAAAAAAATTAAAACACAATTTTAATTTTGAAAACATGGAAAAAATAACCCATTTCACATTTTCTAAAAGAAGAAAAATGTTGAGAGCAATTTTTAAGAACCATGGAGGAGACAAAATGTTAAACGAAATTGGTATCTCTCCAGATAAGCGTCCAGAAAACTTATCATTAGAAGAGTTCTGTATATTAGAACAGAAATTATTTAGATGAGATATTAATTTTTGTCAAAACATTTACAAGTTTATCTAAATTTTTTTGTCTATTAACTTTCATTCTTTCTGATGCAATGATTATTTTAATTCTCTCAAATGTTTCTTCTAAATCCTCATTAATTAAAACATAATCGTATTCACTAAAGTGTTTTATTTCTTTTACAGCATTTGACAACCTAAAGTTAATTTCTTTTGAGCTTTCTGTTGCTCTGGAACTCAATCTTTTTGATAATTCATGTAAACTTGGTGGTAGCAAAAAAACCTTTACTAGATTTCCATTCATAAATTTATCTATTTGTCTGGTTCCTTGCCAGTCTATATCTATTATTACATCAATACCTTTTTCTAATTTTTCTAAAACCTCATCTTTCAAAGTACCATACAAATTTTCAAAAACTTCAGCAGTTTCAAGAAAATTATCATTTTTTTTTAATTTTAAAAATTCTTTTTTTGAATAAAAAAAATAATCTATTCCATCAATTTCTTTATTTCTTTTTTTTCTTGTTGTAACTGAAACTGATAAATACAAGTTTTTATCTTGGCTTATCAATTTTTTACAAATAGTAGTTTTTCCAGCTCCTGAAGGAGAAGAAATAACAATTAATACTCCAAATCTTCGAATATTGTTCATAAATTTATTTTAATTATTTTTTATTTTTTAACCACAATTTAATATTTTCTTTATGCTCTTTATATGTTTTGGAAAATCTATGACCACCTTTTCCATCTGCAACAAAAAACAAATAATCACTTTCGATTGGTAAAATAGCTGCTTCAATAGATTTTAAACTAGGATAACTTATGGGAGTTGGAGGTAAACCAAAATTTATATAAGTGTTAAATTTATTTTTTATTTTTAAACTTTCTTTTATTAACTTATTTCCAGGTATTTTAAGACCAAATGCAACGGTCACATCAGATTGTAATCTTATATTTTTCATTAATCTATTTATAAATACACTAGAAATTAATTTTGACTCATCTTTGTTCTTAACTTCTTTTTCAATAATGGAAGCTAAAATTAAAGCTTGATACTTATTTTTAATTATATTTTTATTAGATCTTATATTCCAAAATTTGTTAAGTAATTTGATTTGATCATTTTCCATTCTTTTTAACAAAGAAGATTTTGTGTCTCCCCACTGATAATTATATGTGTCAGGCTTATAAATACCTTCTTTCAATGATTTGATTTTTCCAGTTAATCCAAATGTATTATCTAATTTTATTTTTAATTTTTCAGAGTCCGATCCTTCTATTAATGTAAATTTACGAACGAAAGTTTTACCTAAATTTAATTTTTTTTGTAACTCAAAAATGGTAATATTTTTTGGAAGAAAATATTCACCATATTTTATTGAAATATTGTAATTAAAAAAAAATTTTACGATAACCCATTCTATATAAGAAATACTAATATTTAATTTATTTAGTTTTCTGATTAATTGATGTTCATTAAGACCTTTTTTTATTATTATCAAGTTATTATTGGTTGTAATAATTTTGTTCTTAATATGAAAAACTGTAAAAATTGCTAAAAGTGTAAAAAATAAAATAAAAAAATAAAAAAATTTAACCTTTAAAATTTTAATCAGCTTCCCCAATAACAAGACTTGCATTGGTGCCTCCAAAACCAAATGAATTAGATAATATATTTTTAACATTTTTTTCTTTTGCTTTTAGAGGAACTAAGTCAAATTTTTCAGTACCTTTTTCAGGTGAGAAAAGATTATTAGTAGGTGGAACTAAATTATTTTTTATAGCTAATATAGAATAGATAGCTTCAATAGCTCCTGCAGCTCCTAAAAGATGTCCTGTAGCCGACTTTGTAGAACTCACACTAACCTTTTCAATATTTTGATTAAATAATTTACTAATTGCTTTTAATTCTATCATATCTCCTAATGGAGTTGAAGTACCGTGAGCATTTATATAGTCAATGTCACTAACTTCTAGAGAAGAATCTTCGATTGCAGCTTTCATAGCTCTAAAACCACCTTCACCATTTTCTTCAGGAGCAGTAATATGATAAGCATCTCCTGACATTCCATACCCTTTTATTTGAGCATAAATTTTTGCACCTCTTTTTTTTGCATGCAATTTTTCTTCAAGAACCACTACACCTGAACCCTCTCCCATAACAAAACCATCTCTATCACTATCCCATGGTCTAGAAGCCTCTTTTGGGTTATCATTAAAACTTGTGCTTAATGCCTTAGCTGCAGAAAAACCTGCTAAACCGATTCTACAACACGCAGCCTCAGATCCACCAGCAATCATAACATCTGCATTTCCATTAACTATTAATCTAGAAGCATCACCTATTGAATGTGCACCTGTTGAACAAGCTGTAACAACAGAATGATTTGGTCCTTTAAACTGAAACTTAATACTAATTTGTCCAGATAATAAATTTATTAACGAAGATGGAATAAAAAAAGGACTTACTCTTCGCACTCCTTTAGTTAATAGTGTTTCAGCAGTGTTTGCTATTGTTTCGAGACCACCAATTCCTGAACCAACTAAAACGCCGGTTCTTAATTTTTGTAATTCAGTATCTGCTTTCCAACCAGAATCTTTTACAGCTATTTCAGAAGCTATTAAACCATAAGCTATAAATCTATCGATTTTTCTTAGTTCTTTTGGATGTATCCAATCATCAAAATTAAGTCCTGCTTCATTATCGTCCTCAATTGATGGAATTTGTCCAGCTATTTTACAAGGTAAGTCTGATACATCAAAATTATTTATTTTTTTTATGCCTACTTTACCAGAAATTAATCTTTTCCAATTAATTTCTGTTCCTAAGCCAAGAGGAGTAACTAACCCTAATCCAGTAACAACTACTTCACGCATCTAGTCAAGTAAATATAATTATGATTTTGTGTGTTCTTTAATAAAATCAATTGCATCTTTGACTGTTTGAATTTTTTCAGCTGCATCATCAGGTATTTCACAATCAAATTCTTCTTCAAATGCCATAACTAGCTCAACTGTATCTAAACTGTCAGCACCTAAATCATCAATAAAACTAGCAGTTTCAACAACTTTAGCTTCTTCTATTCCAAGGTGTTCTACAACAATTTTTTTTACTCGATTATCTACATCACTCATATTTTACTTCCCCTTTTAATGTGAAATATTTATTGGAGTTAGCATATTTAAAAAAATAAGCCAAGTATATATTTCATTTTTTAAATCATCACCATTCCACCATTTACATGGATTGTTGAACCTGTTACATAACTAGCCTCATCACTAGCTAGATAAACACATGCAGCAGCAATGTCCTCGGGGATCCCTAGTCTTGAAACTGGAACTCTATCCAGTATGAGTTTCTGCTGATTATCATTTAATTTATCTGTCATCGGTGTTTTGATAAATCCTGGCGCGATTAAATTACAAGTTATACCTCTACTTGCGACTTCTAATGAAATTGATTTAGCAAATCCTGACAACGCTGCTTTTGATGAAGCATAATTAGATTGACCTATATTTCCTGTATATCCTATCACTGAACTGATAAAAATTACTCTTCCATATCTTCTTTTTATCATCCCTTTAATTACGTTCTTAGTAAGTTTAACATTAGCGTTTAAGTTTATATTTAAAACTTTATTCCATTCTTCATCTTTCATTCTTAAAAAAAGATTGTCTGCTGTTATGCCTGCATTGTTAATTAAAATATCTACCTGACCATTAATCTCCTCTGCTTTTAAAGACAAATTATCAATATCTTCTGAATTTTCTAAATTAGCTACTAGATAGCTTACTCTATCTCCTATTTCTAAAGATAGCTTTTTAAGCTTTTCTTCATTAGTTCCTGATAGAATAATATTTGCTCCTTTTTTATACAAGGTTTTAGCTATACCTTGACCAATACCTCCTGAAGCTCCAGTTAATAAAACATTTTTATTTTTTAATGAAAACATAAAAACTCCTAACAAAAGTAATGTAATTTATTTTTTATATCTGTGGTTGTCTCAATATTATATACTTCCACTTGTTCTAGAAACCTTTTTGCTAGATTTGTTAAAACTTTTCCAGAACCTAATTCTACTAGCTCATTAATTTTATTTTCTTTTACAAAAATCATAGTTTGTTTCCATTTAACTTTACTTGTTACCTGATTAATAATATTTTCTTTCAATTTAACTGGATCTTTTTCTGGCAATCCTGAGAAATTGCATATTATAGTTACCTTTGGCTTATTAAACTTTATTTGATTTAATTCATCCTTTAACTTTTCTTGAGCTGGTTTCATTAAACTACAATGAAAAGGTGCACTAACGTTTAATAAAATAGCTTTTTTTATATTATAATTTTTCGAAAGCTTAACTGCTTGCTCAACTGCTTGAATATTTCCACTAATAACAATCTGTTCTTTTGAGTTTTCATTTGCTATTTCACACGTTCCAATATTATTAACACTCGATAGGAGTTCATCAACTTTACTAAAATCACTACTAATTAAAGCAGCCATAGCTCCCTGATCTTTTGGAACAGCCTCTTGCATCGCTTCACCTCTAATTTTTAATAATTTTGCTGTCTCTCTTATATTCAAAACACCAGATGCACATAATGCTGTAAATTCCCCTAGAGAGTGTCCACATAAATAATCAGCCATTTCTTCAACCTTTTTACCAGTTTCCTTTTCTAAAACCCTAAGTACAGCTATACCAATTGTCATTAACGCTGGTTGAGTATTATGGGTTAATGATAGTTCTGATAGATCACCGCTAAACATTAACTCACTTAATTTAAAACTTAAGATATCATCTACTTCATCAAATACATATTTTGCTTCAGTAAAGTTTTGATACAAATCAATACCCATCCCAATTTTTTGAGAACCTTGACCAGGGAAAACAAAAACTCTCATAATTACCACCTCTTTCACTAAACAAAATAATACGAAAATTAAATATTGCAAAATTTTTATAATTTATTATGTTGGAGTTTAATATTAACTCCTTGCTAGCAAATGCATTTTGTTAGCTTTAATCTTTAGGTTTTACTCATAGGGAGAAAACATGCCTTTATATGAAAGTGTAATTGTCGCTAGACAAGATATTACTAAAAGTCAATTAGATAATTTGGTCGATGAATTTGGATCAATTATAGAAGAAAATGGCGGTAATATTAAAAAAACAGAATATTGGGGTTTAAAAAACCTGGCATATGAAATTAATAAAAATAAAAAAGCACATTATACTATGTTGATTTTAGAAACTGCTCCAGAATCTATAGCTGAATATGAGAGAAAAATGAGAATTAATGAAGATATAATTAGATATATTACAATAAAAGTAGATGGATTTGAAGATAAGCCTTCAATTATGATGCAAAATGCAAGTGATAATTCAAACTATAAAGATAAATAAACTATATTATTCCATAAGGAGCAAAAATTGACACAATTAAAAATTACAAGACAAGCAATAAGAAAACCTTACCAAAAAAAAAGAAAGTCTTGTCCTTTTTCTGCGCCAGATTCTAAACAAATTGATTATAAAGATATTAAAACACTTTCAAGATTTGTTTCCGAGAGAGGAAAAATTATACCCTCAAGAATTTCAGCCGTTTCTTCAAAAAAACAACGCGAGTTATCAAAGGCTATTAAAAGAGCTAGATATTTAGCTTTAATGCCATATCTAGCAGGTTGAATGGAGTATTAAAATGGAAATTATTTTAATGGAAAAAGTACAAAAGCTTGGTGAGATAGGTGATGTAGTTAATGTTAAAGCTGGTTATGCTAGAAATTATCTTTTACCACAGGGTAAAGCTATGATAGCTAATGCTGAAAATAAATTAGTTTTTAATGAAAGAAAAACAACAATTGAAACTGAAAACTTAAAAAGAAAAAAAGAAGCAGAAGTTTTTTCTAAAAAATTAATTGATGGTGAAATAAGATTAATAAGAGCAGCTAGTGAATCTGGTCAGCTTTATGGGTCTGTATCCTCAAGAGACATTTCAATATCATTAAAAGAACAAAATTTTGAAATTAATAAAAATCAGATAATTTTAAATAAATCTTTGAAAACTTTAACTTATGAAAAAATCCAAATAAAACTTCATCCAGAGGTGGTTATTGAAATAGATCTCAATGTAGCCAGGTCTGAAGAAGAGGCTAATAAGCAGAAACAATTAAAGAAAGCAATTACTTCAAATGAAGATACAAATTTAGATAATCAAAATAATAAATCAGAAGATAATGTTGAAGTTGAATTAAATACTAAAGATGAAACTTCAAAAATAGAAACTGAAAAAAAATCAATTAGTGAAGAACAAATTCAAAAACCAGAAGAAAAACAAAATGATGAAACACTAGATAGTATTAAAAATCATATTGAAGTTGAAAAATAAAAAAATATAAAATCTATTCATTTTATTAAATTACTTTTTAAAATTGTTATGATATTATTCATTTATGAATAATGGAAATACTAATGAAAAATCTATTTCACCTTTTGATAATAAAAACCTTAATGTGCTTGTCAACAAGGTGACTAACGATTCAGACAAAACACCAAAAAATTTAGAAGCTGAGCAAGGTTTAATTGGTTCAGTACTTTTTGATAATACTGTTTTAGAAACTTTAGTTGATATAACAAAAGATTATCATTTTTATGATCCTTTGCACAAAGATATTTTTCTAGCATGCTTAAACCTTTTTGAAAATGGAAAAGTAGCAGATCCAATTACATTAAATGCATATTTAAAAGATAGAAATTTAAATAGAAAACAAGATATCTCACAATATTTAATACAGTTACAAGATGGTGCTCTATCAGTATCAAGTGCTAAAAATTATGCTGAAGAAATAAAAAATTGTTATATAAGAAGGAGTTTGATAAAGATTAGTGATGATATAATTAATAAGTCTTTAAATCCTAAATTGGATGTTTTACCAGAGGATCAAATTTCATATGCAGAAGAGTTATTATTCAATTTAGCAGAAACTGATAAAACAGAGGGGGGGCCTAAAGATTTCAAGTCAACACTTCAATCTGCAACTAAATTAATTGATGAAGCTTATAAGAGGGGAACAGGACTACCTGGCGTTGACACGGGGTTTTCTGGTTTGAATAGATTTTTAGGAGGATTAAATAAATCTGACTTAGTTGTTCTGGCTGGAAGACCATCTATGGGTAAAACAGCTTTGGCAACAAATATTGCATTTAAAGCTTCTAAAATAGATACAGATAAAGAAAAATTACCTGTGTTATTTTTTTCATTAGAGATGTCTTCAGAACAACTTGCTCAAAGAATTCTATCAGAACAAGCTGGTATAGACTCTCATAGAATAAGAAATGGAAGTATAGAAGAAAACGAATTTTCAAGTTTAGTTTCAACTCAAAATGAAATAATGAACTTACCTTTTTTTATTGACGATACACCTGCTTTATCAATTGGACAAATAGCATCAAGATCTAGACGTATTAAGCGAACGCAGGGTCTTAAATTAATAGTTGTAGATTATATACAGTTACTTCAATCAAAAAATATAAGAAACTTTGAATCTAGAGTTCAAGAAGTCTCAAACATTACTCGAGGTTTGAAATCTATAGCTAAAGAGTTAAATGTCCCAGTTCTAGCCTTATCTCAATTAAGTAGAGCTGTAGAACAAAGAGAAGATAAGAAACCAATCTTGGCAGATCTAAGAGAGTCAGGTTCAATAGAACAAGATGCAGATATTGTAATGTTTGTATTTCGAGAAGAATATTATCTAGAAAAAAACCTACCTGTGCAAAGAGATAACGAAACAAGTGAGGCTTTCAAAGATAGATTCCTTAGATGGGAAGCTAGATGTAATGAAGCTCAAGGAAAAGCAGAAATAATTGTTGCAAAACAAAGACACGGACCTACTGGTTTAATTCAAGTTCAATTTGAATCAAAATTTACTAGGTTTCTTGACTTAGTAGAAAATAATAATTTGCCTGACAGAACTTTGTAAAATAAATGCAAAGTAAATTAATAATTTCTATTGATAAAATTCAAAAAAACTGGGAGTCAATTAATCAATTATCTAATTTGAAAGCTTCTGCAGTAGTTAAGGCAAATGCTTATGGCTTTGGTACAATCGAAATAGTAAAAGCTTTAGTAAAAAAAGGTTGTGATTTTTTTTACGTTGCCCATTTTGAGGAAGCAATAGAATTAAGAAAAAAACTGCAGTTAAATAATTTTAAAATAGCTGCATTTGAAGGAATGATTCATGAAGCTAATGATTATAAAGCATATAGAATAATTCCAATTTTAAATAATTTAGTTCAATTAAATAAATTAAATCAATATAATAATCAAAACCCTACGAAGCCCTTAAAAGGCATTCTAAATTTTGATACAGGAATGAATAGATTAGGTTTCGAAGAAAAAGAAATTTTGAAAATAAATTCAAATTATAAAATTGTAAATTCCCAAAATATAATTTTTCTAATGTCACATTTATCTAACGCAAACGTTAACACAAGCATCGAAAATAATATTCAATTAAATAAAGTAAAAAACTTTTCAAAAAACTTCAAAGGAATTAAATTAAGTCTTTCTAATACCAACGGTATTCTTCTAGGAAAAAATTTTGTATTAGATCAAACAAGACCAGGTATCGGTATTTACGGTTTAGATGCTAATGGAAATCAAATTTATGTCAATAAGGCTCAATTACAAATTCCATTTAATTTAAGATGTCCTATTATACAAATTAGAAAAGTTAAAAAAGGTAAAAAAATTTCCTATGAAGGTATTACAAAATTAAATAGAAATACAATTATTGCTACTATCGGCATAGGTTATGCTGACGGTATTTTTAGATCTATAAGACAAAACTTAAAAATAAAAATTAAAAACATTAACTGTGAAATACTAGGTAATATTACTATGGACAGTTTTATGATAGATATTACAGACATAAAAGAAAATTATTTAAAAGTTGGTGATTATATAGATATAGTCAATTCTGAAAATTTTTTATCAAATTTTATAAAAAATTCAGGTTTTAACATTTATGAGATTTTTACACATTTTTCAGATAGAATAGTTAAAATTTATGAATAATATTTTTTTAATTTTATTTCAAATTATATGAGAAATTTTTAATGATCATTTTGATAAATTTTTTTTCATCTATTGGCAAAAGTACTTTATTATTTTTACAGTCAATAGGAAAAGTTTTGTACTTTTTATTATTGAGTCTAAATTGGTCCTTTAGAAGACCTTTTTATTTCAAACAAATTTTCAATCAAGTTTTAGATATAGGATTTTATTCTCTTCCTGTTGTAGGATTAACTACTTTTTTTTCTGGAATGGTTTTAGCTTTACAAACATATTCAGGATTTGAGAATTTTAATGATGAAAATACTGTTGCTAAAATAGTTATGACATCAATTTTAAGAGAATTAGGGCCTGTATTAGCGGGTTTAATGGTAGCTGGACGAGTGGGAGCTAAAATGGCTGCTGAAATTGCAACAATGAAAGTTTCTAACCAGATAGATGCTTTAGAAACTCTTGCTACTCGTCCAATTCAATATTTAATTGTTCCAAGATTTTTATCAGCAATAATATGTGTGCCAATATTGGTTTTAATTGGTAATATCATAGGTGTTTTTGGAGGCTTTGTTGTAGCTACCTTTAAATTAGATTTTAGTCCAACTATATATCTAGTAGCCACCATAAATCATTTAAATTATATAGATATTTTACAGGGACTAGTAAAGGCTCTAGTATTTGGAGTGATAATTTCAATAATAAGTTGTTACTTTGGGTATAATGCAAATGGAGGGGCAGAAGGCGTAGGAAGGGCAACTACCATAGCTGTAGTGACATCTTCTGTATTGATCTTGACTAGCACTTATTTCATCACAGCTTTGTTTATTTAAAAAGAATGGAAAATAATAACAAAAAAAAAATTATTCAAATAAAAAATTTATCAAAAAGTTTTGATAATAAGAAGATTTTAAATAAAATTAATCTTGATTTATATGAAAAAGAATCTTTAGCTATTATAGGAATTTCTGGTTCCGGAAAATCAGTTCTATTGAAGTGTATAATTGGATTATTGAGCCCTGATAAAGGTTCTATAAAAGTTGATGGAAGAGAGATTGTTAATACATCTTCTAAAATAAAAGAAAATATCTTACTCAATTTTGGAGTGACATTTCAAAATGGAGCATTATTTGACTCTTTGACCGTTTGGGAAAATATTGTTTTTCGTACTGTTAAATTTAAGAAATTATCTAAAAATGAAGCTCAAAAATTAGCTTCTTCAATAATAATTAACCTAGGTTTAGATAAAAATATTTTAAATCTTTACCCTTCAGAACTTTCTGGCGGAATGCAAAAGAGAGTTGCTATTGCAAGAGCTATTTGTGATAAACCTAAAATTTTATTGTTTGATGAACCCACCTCTGGACTTGACCCAATCACAGGTTCTATAATAGATGATTTAATTAAAAATACTGTTAGTAGATTGGGTGTGAGTACTATAACAATTACTCATGATATGTCATCGGTTTTCAAATTTGCCGATAGAGTCGTTTTAATTAATAATAGAGAAGTTGAATGGACAGGTAAACCAAACAAAATGACAGGATCAAAAAATCAAACTATAAAAAAATTTTTAGAAAATGACAAATCATAATGTTTGATTTTTATGGTTTCCAATTTAATATTATTGATCTTTCCTTTTCAATAATATTAATTATTTCCGCTTTCATAGGTTATCAAAATGGTTTTCTTAAAGAATTAGTTAATATTATAATTTGGTTATTATCATTATTAATTACTTTTACATTTCTTAAAGAATTTCAAAACATATTTGCAAATTTTATAACTACCGAAATTCTATTAAAGTTGGTCTCTTTTCTTATTCCATTCTTAATATTATTCCTACTTAATTCATTATTCTTTAAATTAATTTTAAATAATTTAAACAATTCTAATCACTTTTTATTGAATAGAATTTTAGGATTTGTTTTTGGAATTTGTAGAGGAATTTTAATTTTAGTTTTGTGCTATATCGGAATGGCATACTTATTTAATACTAAAGAAAATTTTCCAGCTGGGATGGATGAATCTTCAATATTTGAGCCAGTTAAGAATTTTTCAATTTATATTTGGAAATTTTCTTTTCTTTAGTCTAGTTTCAACTATGTATAATGTTGTTAAATATCATCTTTGTTTTTTAAAAATAGGAAAAAATAATGGATAAATTGAGAGAAGAGTGTGGAGTTTTCGGTATATTTAAAACTAATGAAGCCTCAGTACATACAGCACTTGGTCTTCATTCTCTTCAACATAGAGGTCAAGAGGGAGCAGGTATAGTAAGTTTTGACGGAAATAAATTCTATTCTGTAAAAAAAGAAGGTTTAGTAGGAGATAACTTTAATAACGTTAATACTCTATCTCAATTACCTGGGCAAACTGCAATCGGACACGTCAGATACTCTACTACAGGAGAATCAAAATCTGAAAATCTTCAACCTCTATTTGCTAACCTTGCAATTGGAGGGTTTGCATGTGCACATAATGGAAACCTTACAAATTCAATGTCATTAAAAAAAAAACTTGTGGAATCAGGATCCATTTTTCAAACAACATCTGATACTGAAGTAATTTTACAACTTGTAGCTAGATCAAAAAAAAATAAATTAATTGAAAAACTAATAGATGCTTTATTTCAAATTCAAGGCGCCTATTCTCTCGTTATTTTAACTAATAAAAAATTAATTGGTGTAAAGGATCCATATGGAATTAGACCATTAGTTTTAGGAAAGAAAAAAGGTTCTTACGTTTTAGCCTCAGAAACTTGTGCTTTGAATATGATTGGTGCAAAATTTGTAAGAGATATTGAAAATGGTGAAATAGTTATAATCACTGAAGACGGGGTAGAAAGTGTAAAGCCATTTAAGAAAGTAAGAGAAAGACCTTGCATTTTTGAAAGAATATATTTTGCTAGCCCTGAAAGTATTGTTGGAGGTAAAACTGTTTATACATATAGAAAGGCGTTAGGAAAAGAATTATCATTGGAAAATAATATTAATGCCGATGTAATTGTTCCTATTCCAGACTCTGGCGTTTCGGCAGCTATAGGCTACTCTCAAGCATCCAAAATACCTTTTGAATTAGGAATAATTAGAAGCCATTATGTTGGTAGAACTTTTATAGAACCTTCACAGTCAATTAGACAATTTGGTGTGAAATTGAAGCATAGTGTTAATAAATCTTGTATTGAAAATAAGAAAGTTATTTTAATAGATGATTCTATTGTAAGAGGAACAACAGCAAATAAAATTGTAAAAATGGTTTTTGAAGCTGGAGCAAAAGAGGTACATCTTGGTATATCTTGTCCCCCAATAAAGTATCCAGATTTTTATGGCATAGATACTCCTAACTTTAATGAATTAATGGCTTCTAATAATGATATTGAAGTTATGACTAAATTAGTAGGAGCTACCTCTTTATTTTTTCTTTCTTTAAATGGTACTTATAAAGCTATGGGATGCGACACTAGAAATGAACAATTTCCTCAGTTTACAGATCATTGCTTTACAGGAGAATATCCTGTAGATGTATCAGAATTACTTAAAAATAAATGAAAAATAAAAAAATTGCATTAATCACAGGGTCTACCTCTGGCATAGGTAGAGAGTTAGCTATTCAATTGTCTGAAAAAAATATACATATATTATTGATTGGAAAAGATAAAAACAAATTAGAAAAAGTTGAAAAAGAAATAAAGATGAGAAAAGGAAGTTCGACATCTTTTTTACTAAATTTAAAAGATCATAAACAAATTGATGAATTGGGCTTCGAAATATATAAAAGGTTTAATAAATTAGATATTCTTATATTAAATGCAGCTATTTTAGGGACTTTAGGTCCACTTCATCATCAAGATATAAACGAATTTGAAGAAGTCTTGAATATAAATCTAATCGCAAACTTTAGATTAATTAGAACTTTAGACCCCTTATTAAAAACAAAAAAAACTCAATCAATAGCATTAATTATGTCTTCAGGAGTTGCAATGAAACCAAGAGCATATTGGGGTCCTTACGCTATTTCAAAAGCAGGTCTTGAAAATATGGCTAAAGTTTGGGCTTCGGAAAATATTAAAACAAGTTTAAAAGTTAATATTATAAATCCAGGCGCTACAAGGACAAAAATGAGAGCAAAAGCTTTGCCAGGTGAAAACGCAGACAATCTTCCTTCTTCAAAAAAAATTGCCTCAAAAATTATAAATTACATTGATAATGAAAATATAAAACATGGTGAACTAATAAATATCAAATAGCTATTTTTTTAAATACGGGTTATTGCCCTTCTTTAAGTCAATTTTAATTGGCAGGCCATTAAAATCAAAATCCCCTCTTAGTGAATTCTCTATATATCTTATATAACTTTTTACAATTTTTTCTGGGTAGGTGCAAAATAAAATAAAAACTGGAGGTTTTGATTTCACTTGAGTGATATATCTTAGAGAATTTTTCTTTCCATTAATCAATGGTGGTGGATTTTTTTCAACCAAGATTTCAAACCATTTATTAAGTTTGTTTGTTTGAATTCTATTATTATATCTATTATAAGTTAAAATTATTTCTTTCAATAGTTTAGAAACCCCATCACCGTTAATAGCTGAAATAGTGTTTACCTTAACTTGTTTAATTTGAGAAAAAGATTTTTTTAATCTATCTAAAATATTATTTTTTTTTTCTAATTTGTCCTTTACAGAATCCCATTTGTTAAAAGTAAAAATTAATCCTTTCCCAAATTCTAAGATTTTTTTTGCTATTAAAAGATCTTGTTTATTAATATTTTCTGTAGAATCAATTAACAAAACACAAACATCAGATTTTCTAATTTGATTAAAAGTACTTTTTACAGAAAATTTTTCAATTGAATTAGTTATATTAGATTTTCTTCTAATACCAGCTGTATCTGTTAAAATAAAATCTTGTTCATGGTATCTAAATTTTATCTCTATAGCGTCTCTTGTAGTGCCTGAAGACTCATTAGTAATTAGTCTTGTTTCTCCCAAAATATAATTAATTAAAGTTGATTTTCCTGTATTTGGTTTGCCAATAAAACTTACTCTTATTAAGTCTTTACTAAATTCTCTATTTTCGACAATATTCTTTTTTTTGCAATCAAATGATTTAGTCTCCAAAATATCTTTTATTTTATAATATAAATTATTAAATCCAATGTTATGTTCAGATGAAATAAGAATTATATCGCCAAAACCTAATTTTTTCTCTTCAAAAAAAGAATTATCTTTTCTTTTACAATCTACTTTATTGCCAATTAAAATGACTTCTTTCCCACTTTTTTTTAAAAGTTTACTTAAACTATAATCAAATGGAAGTACACCAACAGATAAATCAATTACAAAAAAAATAAAATCTGTATCTTCTATCGCTTGTTTTGTTTGAAAGATGTAGTCGTTTTCATTGGTTTTTTGTTCAGTTTTGTCAATACCTGCAGTATCTATAATTTCAAAAGTTAAACCACCAAGATTTGCTATCGAAAACTGTCTATCTTGTGTTATTCCATAAAAATTACTTACAATAGCTTTCTTTTTACCTGCTAATCTATTAAAAAAGGTTGATTTGCCTACATTAGGTCTTCCAATTATTGCAAACTTAAACATTATATCTAGTTAAAAAATATGACTTTAATTGTAAGAAGAAATTTTTCCATTTGAGAAAAGAAAAACAATTTGGTTAGTAAAAAACAATGCTGAAACAACATTTCCAATTAATTCTTTTTTAGATTCAATATTTCCATCATCAGGATTAATTAAGTAAATTGTTTGTTCATTATCTAATAATAAAAGCTTATTTCCAACTAAATATGGACCAGAAAAATTAATCCATTTCTTTTTTTCAAATAAAGTACCTGTTATTTTTTCTGTTTGAAATTTCTTTTTCCATCTTACTAAACCGTTATTTTTATCTATGGCAAACAAAACTCCTTTATTATCAATATTAAAAATTGTTTTACCAGAAATTACAGGTGTATTTTGACTACCAATTGGCAAACTCCATACGTTATTGTAAGAAGTTAAATCATAAGCTGAGATATTTTCTGAATGGGAAGTGATATACAAATAAGGATGCTTAAAAATAGGATTTGCAATTATATCATTATTATCAAAAAATCTAACTCCTCTATTACTAGCTCCCAAAATATCACTATAAATTAAATTTCCTGAATTTATATTTAAAACATGAAATATTCCGTTTGATCCAGGATTAATTACTTTCTTATCTAAAATTAAAGGTCTTGAATTAGTATAAATTGATAAAGACGATGAATCTAACTTTCTTTTCCATAAAATACTTCCATTACTTCCATCAATGTTTAGCAAATTACCTTGATAATCATTTACTAATAATTTATCTTCTCCAATTGCAATGGAACCTCTAAATGGAATTTCAAAAGTTTTTTTCCAATTAATTTTTTTTGTTTCCAAATCTAAAGAAATAATTTCATTTCCTCCATTATGTAAAAAAATTGAATTTAATTTTTTAGAGATTACAATTGAACCAACACCTAATAATGAATTTTCATTAGAACGAAAAACTTTTCTTTTCCATTCTAAAGAACCATTTTTTTTATTAAGACAATATAAATAACCAAAAACATTTAAGACATATATATTTTTATTAAAACCTAATGGATCTGTTAAAATAGGAAAGTCTTCTGAAATTTCTTGATCAGTATCAAAAATCCATATTTTTTTTAGAGGAAACTTGAAAGAGACGTTAGAAAGAGAATGCAATTTGTCTCCACCTTTTTGCAACCACAGTTTATTAAATTTTTGTTGACCTATTTGAGAAAGTTCATCAAAAGAATCTTTATTTACTTCTATTTTATTAACTTTAAACTCAATATTCTTACCATCAAATTTTTGAGTTTCATCTTTTGAACAAGAGCTTAAAAAAAGTAATAAAATTAAAAAGTAAATTTTAAAGAATTTAAACATGTCTCAATTTTCATAAATTTCTTTTATTACACCTAAACGATTTCTTTGATTTACATTAATATTTTTTTGTTTCATTAAACTATCAAGTTTTTTCAAAGCTAAATCATTTTGTTGTCCATTTAAAAGAAAAAGAATTTCTAACTCCGAACCAATTGATTGTAATTTGTTTGGACTAGTCAGGATTGGCTCTAATTTTTTTATTTTTTCGGAGTAATTTAAGTTGGTAGAATTATTTAAAGAATAAAAAATTGCCAGATTTTTATAAAAATTATCTATTTTTTTATTATTAATTATCAAATTATAATACTCTTGCATCCCTTTTTCATCTTCCATTTTTTTACTAATATCAGCCAAAGAAAATAAAGAAAGAGTTAAGTAACCTATATCAGCTTGATCTTTTATTTTTAAAAACTTGATTTCCGCATCTTTTAATTGATTTTTTTTTATATCCTCTAATGCATTTAATAAAAGATTTGCATTTTCTATAGAAACTTCATTTTTTCGGTACTCATAAAACTTGAATGAACCAATAATTATAACAATGAGAAAAATAATAGTAATAAAATATTTATTATATTTTTTCCATATTTTCTTTAACTGATCCTGTCTAAGTTCTTCAGTAACTTCATCAAATATATCTGCCATTATTAACAACTAAAAATATTATTTTTTATCAAGCTTGATTAAAATTTAAATATATAGCTTAATTAATGTTAGTTATAAGTTTTAGGACGAAAATATGCAACTTTTAAAATTTAATAAAATTCATACAACAAATAAAAATAAATCAAAATCTATAACTTTTTTTTCTAATCCAGAACTTAAGTCTATTTTACAATTATATAGTAAGCAAGTAGCAAAGGGAGTCTGTAAAGACTATGCTATTGATTATAAAGGTAAAATTGCAATATTTTCTTTTTATAAACATACATTTGATAAGCCAATTTTTAAGATTGAAAAAGTATTTCAAAAAAAAAATTATTTTACTCCAATTTTTTTATTAAAGTATAATCAACAAATCTTTGGCAAAAGTACATCATTAAATTTGTTAATAAAAAAATTAGATAATAAATTTGAGACTTATAAATTAAAAAATATTAGTTAGGAATTAAAATGGAGAGACAGACATTATCGAAAATACAAAACTATTTACGATATACTTTTAAAACTAAAGAAATTAAGGTTCAAGGTAGAGCAAATAAAAAGGATTCTGCGGAAGTTTTAATAAATGATGAGTTTTTAGGAGTTATTTTTGAAGATAAAGACGATGGTGATACCTGTTATCATTTCAATATGACAATTCTAGATTTTGATTTGGAAAACAAATAAATTTTACTTTCTTAGAATATTTGAAAATTCTAAAATTATTTCTTCTAAAATATTTAAGTCAATTTTAAAAAAATAAAACAAATACACTATACCTAGAACAAACATTACCAAAAAGAATAATTTATTATTATTATTTTTCCCACTGAACTTTTTATTTTTATTGGTTTTAGTATTTTCAGACTGCATTGTTTGCAGTCGAACCAAGGTTTCTAATTTTTCAACCCTTTTTGTTAATTCTAATATTACCTCAACTGATTGATTGAATTTAGAGGCTAACATCTTAAAAGCCTCATCTTCATTAGATTTCTTTATATTAGTATTATTTTTTGGATCATTATTTTTTATAATATTTTCAACTTTATTTTCAATCACACTATCTTTTTTTGAATCTTTATCATTATTTGAATCTTTGTTATGCACTTCAGTTGTATCAATATTATTATCTTGTCGCATCTGCAAAATTCTATTTTTTAAATCATTACTTTCATTCATTTTTTATATCCATTTTTATATTATAAGTTTTGATCCATATGTAAATTTATGACCTTCATTTTCTAAAAGCTTTTTTTTACTTTTAACTCCACCTTTCCCACTATATCCCCCTAAAAAACCATCAGATCTAACCACTCTATGACAAGGTATAATTTCTATCAAAGGATTTTTACCACATGCATTAGCAACAGCCCTTGAACTTTTTGGATTTCCAATTTTTCCAGCAATTTCTTTGTATGTTAAAACATTTCCTCTCTGAATTTTAGAAATTTCATTCCAAACCTTTTTTTGAAAATCAGTGCCGATCAAAGAATTAATCATAATATCTGCAATATTTTTGCCAATTGATAAATTTATTTTTAATTGTATTAAAAATTAAATGATTCACAATAACATTTTTTATTTCCACCAAATATCTGGCATTATTAAATTTGGATTTTTATCAACATTCTTCTCATCTAAATAATGAGGTAATGAAATTGGTTTTTCTAATAAAACATTATTAATTCTATCATTCCTTATAAAAGTAATTTCTAGAACTCTTGGTATTGAAATACTATCCACTTGCGCTATGCCACAGCAATTATTTGGATGACAATGAACAATTGAAAAATTTCTTTTTAACTTATTAAAAATTGCAGACATTACCATTAAATTAAAGTTATCAAACAAATTATTTAATGCATGAAATTCTATTATTAAAGTTCTGAATTTCAATAATGTTTCCATAGAAGTCTCAATTAAAACTTCATGCTCGCTTCCTTCTATATCCATTTGAAGTATCATTTCTGACTCTTTGTCACCAACTGATTCTTTAATCCAATTGCTTAATGTAGTTGTTTTGCTATCATTTTTTGAACCCAAATTTATACTTTTGAATTCAAAAAGATTATTTTCTAAGGGTGGTGCTTTGACACTAGAGTCTATCATAAATGATTTTATATTATATTTTTTTGCTAAATCATTTTCAAAATTTGCTATCTTATTCACCCCAGGTGAAAAACAAAATTTTATTCCTTTCAAATCATCAGCAATTAAATATCCACCATCACCTTTTCCACCAATTCTTATTAACTTTGTTGAAACAATCATAGATTTAAACGAGTTTATAAAATTTAAAACTTCTTCTTCTTTAGCCTTTTTTTGAAAAACCAAATCACCAAAAAATAGTTTACCTAAGTTTAAACTTTGGTAGTAAGAATGAATTATTTTAAGAGCATTAAAAAATTCTTCTCTTTTTTTTTCATTTAAAATATTTAATGACATAACAACTTTTAATAACTAATTAAGTCTAGAAACTTTTTTTAATTTCTATTTCTACAAATTTTAGATTTTTTTTACCACAATTTATTACATTATGTTCAACTCCTGATTCTCTAAAATAAGAAACACCTTTTTTTAATTTTGAATTTGTTTTATTTCCAAGTTTATCAACTAATAATAAATTTCCATCATTTATAGGTACAACAATATAGTCCATATCATGCTTATGAAATTTAGTTTCTGAACCAGGTAAAAAACTGTACTCTGTAACCCTTACAGTTGAGTTGTCAACTTGAATTATAGCTTTAGCTACATTTTTTTTTCTATGATTTGTCATGATTAATTATATAAATTTTAAACAGTATTCATATTTTAAATACGAATTGTTTTGCTAAATAATCTATTATAAAAACAAAAAATAAAGTTAATCCTATAGAAGAAAAAAAAGCAATTTGAAATCCAAACTTATTTATTATTATCGGAAAAACAATAAACATAGGTATTGTTGGCAAAAGATATAACAAAGTATATGACATATGATTTGATATTTTATTTATGGGAACATTCTCGAAATAAAACCAAAATAAAATAAAAAATGTTGTTATTGGCATTGCAGCTATTAATCCACCAACTCTGTCATTTATCTTTGCAATTTCACTCACCAAAACTATCATGATTGCAGTAATTAGAATCTTAAAAAAAATGTAAACCATATTTTTATGTTTCTTGAGTTATATACTTAAAAATTTATCCAGTTAAATTTTATACCTATTTTTTTAAAAAAATAAATTAAATCCTCTACACTTATTTCTAATGTTGCATGATTGACTAAAGGATGTACATAAATTTTTAAATAAGATTTTATTTTATTATCTAAGTAAAAATTTACGTTATTTTTAACATCATTGATCATTGCGAAAGGCGATAACGCCCCAGGAAATACACCCAAGTTTTCCATCAATCTATCAGGAGAACCAAATGAAAGGCGCCCTGATCCTAAATAAACTTTAAGATTTTTAAGATCAATTTTTTGATCTTGTTCAGTTACAATTAAATAATTTTTTTTTTTGTGATCCCTAAGGTATAAGTTTTTGATATGTACAAAATTTTTGCTTGAACTTAAGATTTTTTTTTGTACTAATTTAGATTCTTCTACAGTTTTTAATGGTTCATGGTTAAAACAAGAAAATTTTAGTTTGAAATTATCCAATAATTTCATCAAATCATCTGGAGAGGTTGGTAATTGATTCTCAATTTTTTTTAATTCCTCTGATTTAAAATATGTATTTTTGTTCATTTTCAAAAGAGCCCTTCTACTTCACCAAGTTTATTAATATTAATTTTCTCTGCACTTGGTATTTTAGGCAGCCCTGGCATAGTCATTATTTCACCACATAAAACAACAATAAACTCTGCACCAGCACATAGTTTTACATCTCTTATAGGTGTAGAATGTCCAGTTGGTGAACCTCTTCTACTTGGATCTGTAGTAAAGCTATATTGTGTTTTTGCCATACATATTGGGAAATGTCCGTACCCATCTTTTTCCCACTTTTTAAGTTTCTCTCTTATAGAAGTATTTGCGATAACCCCGTCTGCTCTATAAATGCTTTTAGCAATAGCTTCTATTTTTTCAAATAATGTAGCTTCTTCTTTATATAAATACTCAAATTTACTTTGTGTCTTATCAGCAATTTGAGAAACTCTTTCAGCCAAAGACATAATACCCTTTGAACCCTCTGCCCAATGCTTACATAAAAAAGCCTCCGAATCTTTTTCAGAGACATAATCCTTGATAACTTGTATCTCAGCGTCAGTGTCTTTTAGAAAATGATTTAATGCTACAACAACTGGGACACCAAAAGATTTTAAATTTTCTATATGTCTGCCAAGATTACTACAACCAGCTTTTACTGCATTGATATTTTCGAATTCAAGATCATTTTTTTGAACTCCTCCATTCATCTTCATTGCTCTAACAGTTGCTACAAGTACAACAACAGAGGGCTTTAAATTCGCTTTTCTACATTTTATGTTCATGAATTTCTCAGCACCTAAATCAGCCCCAAAACCAGCTTCAGTTACAACGTAATCTGAAATTTTTAGTGCTGTTTTCGTTGCTATAACTGAATTACAACCATGGGCAATATTTGCGAAGGGACCCCCATGAACGAATGCTGGATTGTTTTCAAGTGTTTGTACTATATTGGGAAGCATTGCGTCACGTAACATAACTGTCATAGCTCCATCAGCTTTAATTTCTCTACAATATACAGGACTCTTATCACTTCTATATGCTACAATAATGTTTCCTAATCTTTTTTGTAAATCTTGTAAATCATTAGCTAAACACAAAATAGCCATGACCTCTGAAGCGACAGTAATATCAAAACCAGTTTGTTTAGGAATTCCGTTTGCCACTCCACCTAAACTTGTAACAATATCTCTTAGAGCTCTGTCATTCATGTCTACTACTCTTCTCCAAACAACTCTTCTAAGATCTATATTTTCTTTATTGCCCCAATAAATATGATTATCAATCATAGCAGATAGCAAATTATGTGCACTAGTAATAGCGTGAAAATCACCTGTAAAGTGTAAATTCATATCTTCCATTGGTATTACTTGAGAAAATCCGCCACCTGCTGCACCACCTTTCATTCCAAAACATGGACCTAAAGAAGCTTCTCTTATACAGATCGAAGTATTTTTTCCAATTGCATTAAGGCCATCTCCAAGACCAACTGTTGTAGTTGTTTTTCCTTCACCTGCAGGCGTTGGGTTTATAGCTGTAACAAGTATTAATTTACCATTTTTATTTTTTTGAACAGATCTAATGAATTCTTCAGATATTTTAGCTTTATCGTTGCCGTAAGGTAACAAATTTTTTTCATCAATTCCAAGTTTTCTTCCTACTTCTTGAATAGTTATTTTTTTTGCTTCCCGAGCAATTTCTATATCAGTTTTAAACATAAGCTTTTTACTTTATAATTTATCTAACTAACACCTTTTACATCTTCTCTTTTTAAAAATAATATCCCAATCATTTTCACTTTCTATAATAAAATCTAAAATAACCCTAAAAGCTTTTGAACGGCTTTTTAATTTATATTTTTCTATAATTCCATCAATTAATGGAACCGTGTCTGAGTTCAGTTCAATTAATGTTTCTACTTTTTCATTTGACATTTTTTTATAACCCTTCTTGTTAAAGCATATTATTTTATATAAATTTCAAACTCCAATAATACGTATGACTTGTCTCATCAAAGATAAAATTTGTCTAGTTTTTAAACAAATTTTTAAAAAATTTTAAATTTCAATTAATCAATTTTTCCACCAGCCAAAATACTTATTTTTCCTGAAACTGGGATCATTGTTCTTAATTGTAAACCCCATTTACCTTGTTTCTTTGTTGCTGTCCAAATACCTACTGCTTTTGCATAACTCTCTTTATTTTCATATCTTCTGTTAAATTCAACATTGCACTGAACTGCATTATTTGAACTATTTATTACTTCAACTTTATCTAAAGTAGTCTTATGCCAATTTTCTTCTGTCTCTAATTTATTTAAAAGAAAACTAATATATTTCCACATTTCTTCTTTATTATCATAAATTTTAGGATCATTGTTTTCAGATTGAGCCATATGAGGATAATGTAGACAATTTAAAATTTTGTTTTTATCCTTTTCATTAAAGAATTGAATAAAATTATTTAGACTGTTAATAGCTAACTCTTCTTCATCTGTAATTATACCCATATCCATAACTCCTTATACAATTTTTGATTAATTTTTAAAAAATATATTCATAAATACACATAAATCCTAAAAAAAAACAAGCCACTTAATGACGATTGTTTAGGTTTATAAGTCAAAAAACTTTTTTCAAAAATTAAGTTATTCTGAATAATTTTCAATAATTCATTTAAAATTAATTTTTGTGAGTTTTGGATAGAATATTTTTAGTTTGATACTTTTTAGAATTGTGGATTATGATAAGTAATAAGTAAAAAGGGGTAAAAGTGTTTAAATTAAATAGTTTCTGTTCTGAATGTTTTGATCCACATAAAATTGTATGGAACTGCAAAAAACATCTATCTGATAAAGATTGGATTTATCTTTGTTACAATTGCATTCGTTATAATAAATGTATTAATGGAAAAAGTTTTAAATCCCAATTTCAGAATGTTAAATCATTAATAAAGTGTAGATTAAAATTATCCAAGATTGAGTTACTTTTATATGAACTTCCCACTTCTCCATAAAATTCAGAAATATATTAGATATATCTGTTATTTTATAATTCTCTTATTAATAATTTTTATATGGATAATGTTTTCCTAAAAAATACTTTTATAAAATGTTAGACCATTATGATAGACAAATATATCATTCTTCTCAATCGCCCATCTAGTTGGTAGCAAACTTGGTAACAAAGAAAATTAAGTCATTGTTTTTATTGAATATTATTTTTGAGTTTTTGACTTTATAAAAAGTTAAGTTATTGATTTTATTGACTTTTATTTTTTAGAATTATTCCCACTCAATAATCCAATCTCTATAACCGATTGTTTATATTATCTTTTTTAAAAGTTTGAAACTACTTTGAAACCTATTTATCTTACA
>MDSV01228220.1_pt1 | contig 30669 bp, 28 predicted proteins | sample 810851 | NCBI WGS metagenome assembly MDSV01 (sample SAMN05326640, study PRJNA326480) | marine metagenome | isolation source: seawater | place: Atlantic Ocean: North East | collected 2012 | reverse complement strand
TTTGAAAGAAATCTTTGTTTTGCTGTAAAGCGGATTGAGGAAAAATCTGAAACCTTCTGTCTTTAGTGTTGAAACATATTTTCCAAAGAACTGTTGTACAACCGATTCATTTGGATTTACAATTACGTAACTGTTCCACAAAACTAGCCATAGAGGGCCGGTTATAAGCAGAAGAGCAGCACCTGGTCCTGTAAACATCAACGCGATGTTGATTACGGACAATACAATCAAGTGAAGGAATAGTCCTAGGAAACCATTGATTGATTTTGCATTTTTGTCTTTAAATTGAGGCTCAGTTTGTGGCATTATTCTTTGGGCAGGAATGCTAACGGTTGCGGGCTGCATGAAGTAATCCAAGGCAAGGAGGTATATTATGATATCTCGGTGATATCACTTTGCTATCTCTTTGTTCCTCAAATTTCTGTATTTTCTGTAGAATCAGTTGTCTCATCATCAGTTGAATCGATTTCTGCATCACTTTCTTTGACTTCTTCACCCTTGACATTCTCATCAACCATTTCTGCTTGGTCAATTATACCGGCTGCTGCGGGCTCACTGCCCCACTTTCCTTCATCATTTTCTTCATCCTTATTTTTTACAAGTAGAATTACTCCAAATGCAAGCGTTCCCAAACCAACTGCCCAAATGCTCAGTGCGACGTAATCAATCCAATGGTCGAAGTTTGTCCAGAAACCAAAAATCTCTTGATTGGTAACAATTTGTGACTCCATTGCTTCAGCGGTTTCATCATCAAGTTCTGCTGAAGTTTTAATCATGAATACTTCTTGTAAATCAGATTCTTCAGGAGGTTCTTGTTGGTCTGTCATATTTCTAGAATCAAGCCAAAATATTGATTGTGATTGTCCTCCTATTATTGCACCACTCAATTGTTCTACCTTGATCTCGACTTGACTTTCGAAGTATACAGGTAGAGCGCCAGGAATAGCATCTATCAGTTCGCCACTATTGATCAACTTCGCTTGAATTGACCTATCAAGAGGCTTCATTTCAGCGCTACAGATGTCAACAGGAATGCCCTTCAATTCACCTTCTTTATTGCAATTAATATCAGCGTATCCGTATCCTGAAAGGTCAATTTTGTCATTATCTCCAGTAAGGAATCCTCCAGTGGTATCTTCTTGCAGTTCTGCTGTAATCAATTTATGAGTTGCTTTTTCTTTCTCTAATGTTCGCCAGGTGACATATTCTCCGTCTCCAACTTGAACGGTTTCACCTTTGTCACAAGTATCGACTTCCCCTGTGCAGATTGTGATTTTTACAGGGTCTCCGGTAGAGATTCCGCCTTCAATAAATTCATCTGAACCAAAGAATGTTTCATTCGCTTCTAAACTAGTCCAGCCAGCAGTCTTGTTTTCTGTATCTCCCGTTTCTAGGTAAGCATTGACAGGGTCATGCCATCCCAATAGCCAATTATTCATTGGTTGAGTAAGGTACTTACTAGTTCCAAAAGAATCGATTAAGAATTCTGGGACGAAATTCTTGAAGATCACTTCCCTAACCAGTAATCTTGCTGCACCAGCTGCTTCAACATCGATGTCATAAATTTCTGCAACCGTCTCATTCGTCCATTCTTTGTGCGGTGCACTCTTGTTATTTGTGTAATTTATTGGAAGTGATTTACCACTCAATTCTCCATACAGGAACATACTCGCGCCCCAAGCGGTTGTAAGTCCCCATTTGCCATACAGCATTCTTGCTGAATCATTTTGAGTTAGGTCAATCGGATTTCCAGCAGGGAATCCATAGGCTCCTGTCCCCCATTCACCACCAATGTTTAGTGAGAAATCTGTGTAAGAATCATCGATTGGATTTACAGATCCAAATGTCAGGTTTACGAACTGTGATGCCGAGATATGTCCTTCACCACCTACCAAAATCAATGGCAATTGGGTTACGTCATCAACCCAATCTCTACAGTAATTTTTCAAAACTTGGTGCTCATTTTCGCTAATCCCGTAAGTCTCCATAGCCGTTTGTTTGTTCATATCTAAGAATTCAGCAAGTCCAAATGATGTTCCTGATTCACTGACCGCTAAAATCCCAAGAGGTTCATCCGTATTATTGCCCAAATTGAGTACTTTTTGTGCCACAGAATCTTCCATCTGTAATCCAAACATCCGCTTCATTCTCTCAGACAGAGTTACATTGTCCTCTGAGTAGTTGCTGAGGTAATCATCGTTACCTGCGCCATATTCCAGCATTAGGCTTCCCATTCCTCCATACAGAGTCCAATCTCTTGCCAATGTGATGTTGAGGTCAGTAGGGTGTTTGAATCCCCAAAGTTCAGCCCGCTCTAATGTTACTGAATCATCTGGATTCTCCAATATGCTTTCAATTGAATCAGGCTCGCCCATCGCTGCATAGACCAAAGGCCCCATGTAATTTACAAGAGACAAGTTTTCTCCGCTCGGGCCAACCGCATTGTAAAATGCGTAATCTAGGTCAATATTAGAAACGAAACTACTTGATTCATTATCCATATACCCATTTCCGTTTATGTCTCCACCATTATCCCAACTCTCGTCTTCCTCAAGGATCCCATCACCATCGTCGTTCCAAGTGCCATTAACCCAATATGGCTCAGAACCACCTTCTCCCAAGTAGGTTTTATTCTCATCATCTAGGAAAGCATCACCATAGGCTTCGTTAAACGCTTCAAACATACCATCTAAGAAATACGACTCTGCAGAATTCCCAAGGTTTGTATTTACGATACTAGTGCTACTTGTTCCCTCAACTGATGAGAGATTCCCCATGTGTTCATTCCTAATTTCGTATGCAACTGCGACAGCCGCTGAAACTTGTTGCATGTGGATGTCTAGAACCCCTGAGACAAATCCGGTTTTTGTGATGTCCATTACTGCGTTGACGGCAGAACCGGTTGCACCGACAACCTGTGGATTGAAAGCGATGTTTAGTTGACTAATCTCTTGAGAGCAGGGCACTAGAGTTTCGCTGGAACATGAATAGGTAGTCGATTGAGTATAGGTTAGTAAACCATTCTTAATGTCGTAATTGTCTACAGCGCGCTTTACAGTGACATCATATGTAATTGGCCCGATTCTCTCATACAGTGCTTCAGAATTATTGTTTGAAACATCATCCAAGTTCAGTATGTGCCATGCGTAAAAGTCCCTCTGAGATGTGGATTCAACCCAGTCTTCGTTGACTTGAGTACAAAGAATATCTTCACAGATATCGTCCTTTACTTTTGTTGCAACCGCATCTTCAACAGCAGCGGGTACTTGTCCGGTTGCATACACGCTCAATCCCAAGTTGAGTGAAACCAATAATAGTCCAGTAGCGATGAGAATCGCATTTAGAGAACTCTTTGCCATGCAGTTGGGTTTGGATGTCTACCATTGAACCTTGCGATTAAAAAATCAATAAACTATTACTCTGTACCAGAAATAGTTCCATTCGCTTCCAAACGATACAATCTCACCGTGCTGGTCGCACCTCTCATTGCTTGTGGCGATCCAGAAATTGCAACAACCCTTTCTCCTGGTTTGATTGAACCTTCATCGGCAAGTTGCTTTATGGCATTCTGCATAGTTTGTGAACCACGCTCATTTTCTTCGACAATCACAGATTTTACTCCAGGTAGTAAATTCATTCTCCTAGCGGCTCTTATTCTGTCAGTAACTGCAGTTACAACTACGTCTGGCTTATACCCTGCTACTAATCTTGGAGCGTTACCGTGTTGTGTCGCAACTAAGATATGTCTTGCAGATGCCATTTTAGACAATTCAACACCAGCGTGAGCGACAGCCCTTGTCGAGCGGAATTTCACTAGGGCGCCCGGAGTTCCTCCCGAGGTTACTAAACCGGCTTCTGTTGCATTCGCAATTTTCACCATAGTTTCTACAGCAGCAATAGGATGGTCTCCTGATGCTGTTTCTCCCGATAGCATAACTGCCGTGCCTCCATGTCTAATTGCGGTAGACACATCGCTTACTTCTGCTCTGGTTGGTCTTGGATTCAAGGTCATGGATTCGAGCATTTGTGTTGCAACAATTACAACCATGCCCCTCATCAAACCAGCATCGATAATCCTTTGTTGTGCTAGTGGAACTTGTTCAAGTGGAATTTCAACTCCTAAATCTCCTCTTGCCACCATAACTCCGTCAGCAGCATCGAGGATTGAGTGAAGATTTTCTAAAGCGGCAGGATGTTCAATTTTTGCGATAATCGGTGTATGTAGTCCCGCTGCCTTAACAGCATCTTTTGCAGGTCGCAAATCTTCAGCACTTCTTACATAGGAGACCGCTATCCAATCTGCACCACATTTTAGTGCGTGTTGTAGCGCAAGTTTATCTTTCTCTCCAATAGCTGGCAAATCAATCATCGTCCCAGGTAAATTGATACCTTTCCGACTTGTCAATGGCCCACCATCTTCCACTATACAATCGATAAAAGATGCTTTCTCTCCAGCAGATTCTTTCACAGTTAACCGAATTAATCCATCCGCAACTAGTATTGCATCACCGGATTTTAATTCAGCGGATAGTCCTTCATATTCCACTGGAATCTCATCGCCATCGTGGTTGCGCTTTCCGCACAAAAGTCGAACTGTATCTCCATTGGAGAGTAATTTAACTCCGCTAAATTCTCCCAACCTTAGCTTAGGACCTGGTAAGTCTGCCAATATGCAAGTAGTCCTTTTTTCAGTTTCTAGAGACCTGATTTTATCGTATAACTCGGTTTTTTGTTCAGGTTCTCCATGCGAATAATTGAGCCTAAAAACGTCTGCACCAGCATTGAAAATTGATTGGAGATTGTTTGAATCCCAAGAAGATGGGCCAATAGTGGCCACGACTCTTGTCCTTCTCATAGTTTGACGTCAAGGGTTCAAGTCCTAAAGGGCTCCCTATGTAATGTAGATATTTCACTTGATTCCAGTGCCATAAGCAAGGAATTCGAGGGTTCCAATCTTGTTCTGTTGGCCACCTTTTACTTTATTCATGACCATAGAGGTTTCAACTCTTACGTTTATGATTTCAGTCCATCCTTCGCCTAGAGCTTGTTCTCTCAGTCTCTGTAGGACTTCTCCCCTTCCATAAGCGAGAACTTTGTCATAGGATTTAATCTGCCCTCCAAAAATCGACTTAATGTTTCCAAGGAATAGTTGCCACCATGATGGAGATACTGTGATGTTTGTCATGACCAAACCCGCACTTGAGACATTTTCCATGCTTATTGGTTGAGAGAGTGTATGGATATTGTCTCCACCTGAAATCGCAGCGACTCTTTGTTCACGGGCAATCAATTTTTTCGTTCTCTTTGATTGGTGAATCCAACCGAAGAGCATGGAGTAGATGAAAGCAGTTGGAAAGAATGCAATGAAAACAAAAATAATTGCATAAATAACTAGCAACCAAATCTGTTCAGACTCTAACATGTCATACATGCTATCACTCTTGCTCTACAATAACTGCAGTTCCGTAAGCAAACAATTCTGCTGCGCCCCCTGCTACGCTGCTTGTTGCGAATCTTACATTCACGACAGCATTTCCGCCACGTTGTGCAGCATCGAGCATCATCCTGCCTAGTGCTTCTGTTCGTGCTTCCATCAAGAGTTCAGTGTAAGCCTTCAACTCGCCACCAACGATGTTTTTCAATCCTGCAAGGATGTCCTTACCGATGTGCTTTGCACGAACGGTTGAGCCAGTTGCAACTCCAAGGGACTTTGTGATTCTGAAACCGGGGATGGTTTCTGTGTTAGATGTCATTATCTCCATGACCACTCTCAGCGAGGGCTGGATTATCAACTTTGAGATAAAATCCACTTTCAGGCATTTCGTTTAGGTTATGATACATGTTGTGCAAAACAATTGCAAGTGCAATAAATGTAATTCCGCAGAAACTCGAAGTAAAAACAGAGGCTGAAGCGATCCAAGAATAGTCGGCACCACCGGGAAAACTTTCCATAAAACTAGCAACTATGTCGGATGAGATGTAAGCCTTCCAAACCTCGCCTACCATACTGACTAAACCATAAGCAATCCCAAAATGTAACATCTTCTCATTTTGAGTCCAGAACATCGCTATCGCTGGAATTCCTACTAGTATTGTAAGAATTGCAAAGATTTGTGTCACCTCTGTCAAATTGGAATCCTCTAACTCTTGCATCATTTCTTTGTATGCTTCATAGTCTTCCCATTCTGATAATGAATAATTGTAATCTCTCTGCTCTTCTTCTGTTCCATTAGCGGGGTACTCCCCTAGTTTTTTTGGTTCATTTCCAAATGAGTAGTGATTTATTCCATTGATTCCGAATATCTCAATATAGAACAGATTTGCCACGGTTAAGCCAAGCATAATCGCAAGAAATATTGCGAAAGCTCTTGCCCACCAAGGGCTGTGCTCATTTATTGAGTTGACATCCATAAAATCACAAAATCGGTTGGTTCCTCAGCCATTCCAAATCGGAGATGTAGAGTTGTCTAATATCGTCCAAGCCAAGCACTAGCATTGCAAGTCTTTCTAATCCCATTCCCCATGCACAAACAGGGTCTTTGATGCCTAGTGGCTCGGTAACTTCTGGTCTGAAAATACCAGCTCCTCCAAGTTCTAACCACTTTCCTCGCCACTTTACTTCGACTTCTAATGATGGCTCAGTGTATGGGAAATAAGCAGGTCTAACTCTAACCTCGGGGTAGCCCATTTTCTCGTAGAATGTTTTCAAAGTCGTTACAAGCATTCCTAGATTGGCTCCAGGTTCCATGATTATTCCTTCGATTTGATGGAATTCTGGAAGGTGTGTTTTGTCTATACTTTCTTTTCTGAAAACTCTGTCAATAGCGAAAACTCGACAAGAATCTTCAGGATTTTCAGCAAGATATTGTATGGTATTCACAGTGGTGTGGGTTCGTAGCAACCCCTTCTGAGAGATTTCAGGGTCGAAGTTTCCTCCCCAACCTGTAGATTCAGTATCTCCCCCGTGTTCGTGAATCGCTTTCCAATCTTTGAGAAGTTTAGGATCTAATTTTATTTGTCGAGGATTATCGAGATAAAATGTATCTTGCATTTCTCTTGCAGGGTGGTCTTGAGGAATGAATAGAGCATCCATATTCCAACCTGCAGTTTGAACGTAATCATCAACTAATTCTGAAAATCCCATCTCTAAGAAAATCGAGCGTATTCGCTCGATCAGTGCTTGCATTGGATGGCTACGGCCAGACCTAGGAATCGCTGCTTCTAGAGAAACGTCATAAGGTCTAAACTCAGCATTCTTCCAACTATCGCTTTGTAGTAACTCGGGAGTTATCTCGGCGATTTTTACAACCTCTTCCAAAGCATTAGTTTCGACATCTTTGCCGCTTTTTGTGATTGACCAGGTTCTTGTCACAGCTTCAACAATTTCAATAAGATTTTTTCTGCCTTTGAAATGCTCTAGTAGTGGGTTATCTATGTTTGGCGAGTTGATGAAATTAGTCCTTTCAGAAATATTTCTTGAAACTTCATCAGGGTTATCATAGGCAAATTTCCCACCATCGAGTCTTACTCCTAATCCCTTTAGCAGCCCAATTCCTGGTCCGGCTTCGTGCCTCTCAAAATTTTGCGAGATATCCTTCATTGTTGAGTTTGGATTCGCCTGTATGAATTCCCAAAGCCTCGCTTCTAGCAATCCGTCTGTAACGGCGTTTTCTCCTTCAGTTCCAAGAATGACTCCAAGTTCACTAGACTCTGAGATTTTTACAAAACCGTGATTAGAAAGCCCGTGTCCAGCAGATACTGCGATGGCTTGGTCGTCCCAATCACAAGCCTCGAGAACTTCTTGCAGGGTCCAGTATCCATCCCTACCTTGAAGGGATTTCAACATCCTCTTCTCCGGGTTGGTCAACTCTGCCATGATGATGTCTGTCAATAACGGTTCTTACATACCTTTGCGAAATCTATGTAACAAAACTTGGGAATCTAAACAATTTTTTGCTTACACAAAATGTTGTGCAGTGGGTTATTTTGTTGGAGCCAACGGAGGGACTCGAACCCCCGACCGTCGGATTACAAATCCGAAGCACTACCAGCTATGCTACGTTGGCGCAAACTTGCCGAGATAGATTTCATAGATGAATGCGTCGGCAGTAAGTAAGATATCTCCTAACTTGTTAGCAAGAGCATGGCAGGAGACAAGTTCCTCAACGCAGCAGGTCTCTCTAAGGCTGGTAATGACACTATCTTCGGTTGGTGGGCAAGGTTTCAGGAAGCAAAATCAGCAGGACTCCCTGCCGTAAATGGAACAATTGGTGCACTCTTGGAAGATGATGGACAACTTGCTATTAACAAAGCAGTTGATGCAGCGATTAGACAAGCTCCGGAACAAGAAATCGCAGCGTATGCACCTCTAGCAGGCCTACCTTCATTCCTAGATTTATCCAAATCATTGGCCTTTGGAGATGCAAGAGAAGAACTCGCTGCATTAGGCTTCCATTTCTCGTCAACAGCAAGTCCTGGAGGCAGTGGCGCTCTTTACCTATCAGCGAATAATTTCCTTGAAAAGGGGCAATCCATTTTGTTAAGAGACCGCCATTGGGGGCCCTACAAAGGATTCTTGGAAAATAATTCACTAAAATTCGAAACCTGGCCCTTACTTCCTCCAAACGGCAATGACATCCATCCATTTTTTGCAAAGGACGAATTTGAAAATAAATTAGCAGAACTCTGTGCAAACCAGAATAAGGTGATGGTTTGGCTAAACGATCCTGCTCATAATCCAACAGGACTTTCGATGACTCCTGAAGGGCGCTCAGCATGTTTGGAATCCTTTGTCGATTCAGCACTCAACAATCCAGAAATTGGTCACACCCTGCTCATAGATTCGGCTTACAGTTTGTATGCTGACGAAACTCATGCTTGGGGTGACACAATCGTAGAATCTTTAGAAAATGGATTATTGTGGCCTGAGAATTTGTTGTTTTCTGTTGCCGTGTCTCTTTCAAAATCTCACACGATATACGGTTTGAGGACGGGCGCACTGGTAAGCATACATCCTGAAAAAGAAGTTACAGACCGTTTGGATACAGTTCTCTGTGTAACTGCAAGACAAACATGGAGTGCAACACCTCGAGTGTCTCAGTATTGTGTTAGCGAAATGCATTCTTCAGAAGAGGGGGGAGAAGCATGGGGCAAGGAGAGAGATCGTTTGAAATCCCTCCTAGATAAGAGAAGAAATATTCTAATTTCAGAGTGTGAAAAATTAGGAGTACCTCTCAATCCCACTATGGATGGTTTCTTTGCTTGGATTGAGGTAGTTGACCCAGTCGCTATTGCTGAGAAATGTTCACAGAATGGTGTATTCCTCGTACCTCTGACAGGTGGAGTTAGAATTGGATTGTGTGCTTTACCCACAGAGTCGGTTCAAAAAGTTGCAGAAGCACTTAGTAAAGCATTGAGTTGATTTAATGAAAAATCGAAGGGAAAATTTCCTTATTTGTGGGATAGTTTTTATCGTGTTTGGAGCACTTTTTTCTCTTGGAGTAAATATTGCAATGGGAGGAGTCGTTGGACTCAGTGGCATCATTTGCTTTATTGTAGGAATGTCGATTCCTAGTAAATTGGAACTAAGCCCAGAAGCAATCTCAGAATGGAAACCTTCTGTCGAAAGGCTACCGGATGCGGGTCGTTTCATGTATAGAGTAGATGTAACTATGGATGAACCAATAAAATCTACAATACTCTGTGGGCCCTGCGGGCATTTAGAAACAATCGATGGACCAAGACCAAAGAAATACAATTGCATAAATTGTAAGCGAGTACTTTGGGTAGATGAAGAAGAATGAAAATACAATCACAACCCTCATGATTGGAATTCTATTCGCACTAAATATGCCAGCAATGAGATTGGACGGCAAATCCTGTGCTGCCGACCTTGAAGAAAGGTTGAAGCAGCGTATTTCTAATTGCAAATCCCAACCCCATTTGGCAGTCGTTATTGTTGGAGATGACCCCGCTTCTCATGTTTATGTAAGAAATAAGATCCTTTCGTGTGAAAGGTTGGGAATTAAATCAACGCATATCGAATTACCTGCTGAAACAACTCAAGAAGAAGTAGCGCAAACAATAATTTCTTTGAACATTGACTCTACACTTCACGGAATTTTGATTCAATCGCCATTACCATCGCATATGGATGAAGGATCCCTAACCGATTTAATCGATCCAAGAAAAGATGTTGATGGTTTCCATCCTACAAACTTGGGTAGAATTGTACAAGGTAGACTTGATGGCATGATTCCTTGTACACCGGCAGGTGTTATGGAGATGCTTCGCTGGGCTGATGTGGAAATGGCTGGGAAAAAAGCAGTTGTAATTGGGCGTTCTTTCAATGTAGGGATGCCACAAGCGCTTCTTCTAGCTTCAAGAGGTGCAGATGCTACGGTAACAGTTGTTCATTCAAAAACGGTAGATGCAAAGTCAGAGTGTTTGAGTGCTGATATCGTAATCGCTGCTGTAGGCAGTCCTGAGATGGTTAAAGCGGATTGGATAAAACCGGGTGCAGTAGTAATCGACGTCGGAATTAATCGTGTTGAAGACGAAACACGTGAAAGAGGTTGGAGACTTGCTGGAGATGTTCATCCTGATGTAGAACAAGTTGCATCATTGCTCTCTCCAGTTCCAGGTGGTGTTGGTCCGATGACTGTTGCAATGTTAATGGCAAATACTGTAACGTCCGCAGAAGCCCAACATTCTTGAGTTATAGTCCTTACAACTAACCATGGACCCGAGGCATCCGAATATTGCATTTGCTGCGAATACGGGCGCTTTGGTGGCTTTCATCGCTCTTTTGTTCTCAGCTTTTTTACCTGTAGGTACCCCAAAAGGTTGGTCGAATCCTGAAACGATTTTAGCGATATTAATTCCAGTATTTTCCGGTATTTCTTGGTGGGCAAAACGGGAACATGAAACACCTGTTGTTCACGCACATGGCACTTCAAACGAGCAGTATGAAGCGATGGAATCTCTTCCTACGATGGTCAACTCTCTAAATTCTGGCAGGGCAGTAAATTCGAATACTGCAGCAGTCATTGAGTCGATAGTAGGTCTACAATCTACACAGAATGCTTCCGCAGTGAGTTCTGCAATTGGAACTTTATCCACTGGTAAAATTGGACAGACATCTGCACAAGCAGCATCACAAAATGTGGTAGAACATGCTGTTGTAAATACTGGAAATGTTGACGCTAGAGGCTTCCAAACATCTGGTACTGCATCCGTACCTTTGCCAGTTGCAGAGGAAAAACCATCATCAGAATTGCCCGGAATGCTAGATTTGCCGGCGATGCCTGATTTAGATGACTTGATTGGTGAAGATACAAATTCACCGTCGGCTCTAGATTTGCCCGAACTTCCAGATTTTTGAGGTGGTATTATGTGGACTGAAAAAGTTGACCTGCATTGTCATTCTAGGCATAGTGATGGTGTTCATAGCCCTAAAGAGATGGCAAAAAGAGCCTACGATTCAGGAGTTAGGGTTTGGTCATTGACAGATCATGATACGAATACGGGTTGGGGTGAAGCACAAGAGGCATGTGATTCTCTTGGAATAAAATTCATCCCTGGTGTTGAAATTACTTGTGAGGTTGAGATAAGTAGCGACAAGGAGAATCCATCTTCTTGGCACCTATTGGCTTATTTCCCAGATGGCGCATCTCAAGAATTCAGTGATTGGTTGGTAAGTCTCAAAGATGCAAGAATCCCGAGAATGAAACTAATGCTAAAGGCATTAGAAGAAATCGGACATAAAATTCCTTTAGAAGATGTAGAAAAATTTGCAGATGGAGCTCTTGGAAGGCCACATTTAGCAAGGGCAATGATCGAGCATGGAATTGTCGATAGTGTTCCTCAAGCATTTGAGGAGTATATTGGAAACGGAGGTCCTGTTTTCAGGGAGAGACCATTGCCAACCATTGCAGAAGCGGTTGGTATGGTCCACCAATCAGGAGGTATCACTTCGCTTGCTCACCCACTGTATTACGGAATTAGTAATGAGGTCTTGATTCCAAGGCTATTGAAATTGGGTGTGGATTGTATCGAAGCCATCCATAATTCTCATCCTGATTCATACAGGTATGAATTGATGAAACAGGGTATGCCAATTACTGTGGGTGGTGATTCACATGGAACAGAGAATCGCCCTTCACCGGGTAAAATTTGTGCACCTATCAAGCATCTACACCCGTGTTTTCACCCGTGATTTTGTCCCAAAATAATGCTGCTTCAAACAGCAATATTATCGGTAATGATACCAAGAATAACGATAATGGGTCAGGTGGAGAAAATGCTGCACCTAATACAAATGTAATGAACCAAATATGTCGTCTGTAGGCAATCAATGTTGGCCTATCTACTGCACCAGATTGTAGAGATAACAGAGTGATTAATGGTGCTTGGAAGCCTATGACGCAGGCTAGACATAGGCTGACAATAAAGCCGATGAATGATGAAAGTCTCCATTCTGTTGAAAGTCCAGCAGCCTGGGCATCAGTTGCCAAATAATCCAATAACATAGGTGTTAGAAGATTCCAAGAATACATTATTCCCATGATGCCTAACAAAATTGCAATAACAATTGAAATTATAACAGAAAGAGCTGGTTTAGGACTCTTTTTCGCTAAACCGCTTTTCCATGCACCATCGATAATCAATGCCAAAACTGCAAGACCAGCACCTAGCCAAGCACCTATCCTAACTTGCAACATTATGAATTCAACCGGAGTGAGTACGATAATATTTACATCATCAGGTAGAAGTCCTATCCCAAGCAACCAATCTACAACCCTGTGCGATAATGGAATTCCTATTGCTATGCCGATGATAAATAAAGCAACAATTAATTTCATTCGACTTCTAATGTGCTCTGAAATTTGCTTGAATAAGTCCCTTATTTCGGGATTTATAGCAAATTCATCATCCATTCATTCTTCCTCCCACAGGTGGGATGGAGTTGAATCAATTAATGAGCGCCCAACTTGTTTTAGCCTAATTAGGCGATGTACTACGAAACCTGTCATCCACATTGATGGTATAGACAAGGCTACAGCTTTCCACATCTCGTCTTTACCGTAATCGTTGAGAATTCTTACTTCAATGACATCGTCTATCTCGTCAGCACCGTTGTGTAAAATCATTAGGTGCCACTTCTTTGGATCATCTACTGTTATGTCGATAGTCTCTCCTGGTTTGACAGTATAAGTCGTGTAATTATCTTCTATCTTCGACCAATCGATTACACCTTGGTCCATAGCATAAACCGATTCTTCAACCCAGAGTACTGTAAATTGTAGATTTAATGAATCATCGAGGTTCGTGATAGATGAGGTTATTTCTTCCCCATAGGATAGCGATTGTAGAATCTCATACGATGTATCTCCTCCACCTAATCTCATTGAAACTCTATCGTCGACATTATTGTCTTGGTAGGATACAGCAGATAGCACACAGAATAGGATAAGTATAGTTGCAGCGCCTTCCCAAAACGTGTGCCGCATGACTTTCTCCTTGGTAACGCCCTCAAACATGCTTCCATGATCATTTCTCATTCTAGGCTGAAGGTGATGAATGAATAATGCACCTATACCTCCAACCAACATTCCCAATGGAATGTCTATGAGCCAGTGAATTCCCAAATATGCGATTGTAAATACGAATAATATTGTATTTATCACAATGAATAGATGGTATGGCCAGTGTGCCCATTCACGCATTTTGATATTCCTTTCCTTACAGTGAAGCCAGTTTAGTAAAATAATACCAAATGGAATTGCAACATGTAAAGATGGAACTGCATTGTCTAATGGGTCATGTTTCACATAAAATACAGTATACCATCCATCATGGTATAGTAAAGCCTTCATTCCTGGAATCCAAGAAGATGTAACTTCAACATTCAAGAACAGATAATATGGGACTGCTAATGCATAAATTAAGAGATAGTTTAGAGTGACCTTATCGGTCATATCTCTCTCTCCAACATATGCATAGTATACTGTTGTAATGTATATCAAAAAGAGGTATATGAATAGATAGTGGAAGTTGAGGAACTCGGTTAATACAGCATTCTCGAACGTTTGCTGCACCCATAGAGTTATGTCTCCTTCAATAGAGTAAACCCAATTTGTCCAATTTCCAGTTTTGACTTTAATTGGTTCATTTAGCTCATCTGTGAGTGCTTTCCATCTGATGATTAACAAGTAACCTATTGCATGGAGATAGTATCTTTTCTCGTGAATAACCTGGAATGCCTTGTTCAGAGGCGTCCTAGTATGCTCTCGTCCAATAGTGAAAACCCAACAAATGAGAGGAGTTAGGATTAGTATAATCCCCATCATCACCGAGTAAGGACTCATTGTTTCACCGCCCATAGCCTATGGCTATGAGTATTTTCACTCCTCTGCACTTGAACGGTTTCTTTCGTCCTCTGCTTTTGCGACGGCGATACCATCTTCGACATCGACTTTTCTAAGCAATATTGCACCCGCCACAATTAGCAGACTGATCGACAATATGCCCATCCTTGAATCAAACATAACAGTCATAATTCCGTAGATTAGAGGGCCTAGCAATGCTGCAACCTTTCCAAAGAATCCGAAGAATCCGAAGAATTCAGCCGACCTTGTTTCAGGAACCATTTGTCCGAACATAGACCTAGAAAGGCCTTGACTTCCTCCCAAAAGAGCCCCTGCCATAACTCCAAGCAATAAGAATTGGATTGTAATGCTAATTCCTAGCGGGCCCCAAACATATTCTCTTGCAGTTTCAGGTATGAAATCAATAGTCCCATCTCCGAGAGTAGTTGGGTGGCCATCCCCAATTCTCTGTTCTCCATCTAAGACTCCGCCCTCGATACTCATGGAAAATCTTTGATCTTCCATTGAATCTAGTAATTCCATAATTAGGGTAATGTCTGTGGCATTCTGTTTCTCAGCCCATTTGTATGAAGTCCCTTCTTTGATTTTATCATTAACCTCTATTGGTAGAACATCTTTGAATTCCTCAGCCCATTCTTGCTCATCATTATCGGGGTCTTGTGCTATTTCTCCAACTGCGCCGAATGTGATCAAGTAGGATTCAGTTTCTTTATCCCAAGTATATTGAAGGTCAAAATCTTCGTGTGCTTCTGGGATTAAAGGAGCAAAAGAGAGTGCTCCTAAAATCACAATCACCCAGCAAACTAATGAAAATTCTAGGGCTTTCTTTGTGCCCCACTTGTCAGCTAATTTTGTGAATCCGATTGCAGCAGGCGCTGCAACGAACTGAATAATTAGAATTGTCAAAATTAAGTCAAATGTGGTGAGTCCTAATACAGCCTTTCCAAATACGCCTGCCAGCGCAGTGACTGAATTTATTCCATCGATGAATAGGAAATATGCTAGCATGTAAACAAATAGTGTCTTGAATGATTTGTATTCTTTTAATGTCGAAATAACCTCGCCCATCGCTAATTTAGCGGAGTCAACCATTCCCAATTCATCCATTTCATTTTCGATATGAGGTTCAGGCACCCACTTGAAAGTCAACATCGCAAAACCTAACCACCACATTCCAGAGGTTACCATTGCGGTTTGCATTGCCCAGTTTGCATAGTTAGTCATAATTAGCAAACCGAGGTGGGCGACTAGTAGTAATCCTCCACCAAAATATCCGTAAGCAAAGGCTTTGTTTGAAATTGAATCCATTTCGTCTTCAGTTCCCATATGTGGTAATAGTGAGTTGTAGAATACACCTGCACCATTTAGTCCGACATTCGCTGCGATGAAACAAAGCAGCAACCAAATCCATTGATAATTTACAGGCAACCAAGGTCCAAGAGCTAGTAGAATCGTCGCTCCTGCACCAAGATATGTTAGTATTCTCAGCCACCAGGTCTTGATCATTCTTCTATCTGCAATCACACCAAATGATGGTGATAGCATTGCTACAATGAATGCTGCAATTGATACAGATATCGAAAAGATCGCATCAGCACTCCATTCTGTGCCGAGAATTTTTGTTGACAATCCATTTGCTTCAAGGAACAGAATTGTAAACCATGCAGGGAAAATTGCTGTTGTCACAGACGTTTCAAATGCACTCTTTCCCCAATCATAGAAACAATATCCCTGTACTCTACGGTCTTCTGCCATACCTCGCACTGAGTTTCACCACTTATGATAGTTGGGCCGTTTTCAATTTCCGGCACATGATTCAATAATGAAATCATTTCATCCCGAGTCGATGGAGTTCGTCCAGCATCCAGAAAATACGCATGCTTCCCTAGTGAAAGCAATGCGAAGTATGGATGGAGTTGAATTCGACCTAAGGTTGACCGCAGATGACCAAATAGTTGTTCATCACGATCACATTGTTTCAATTCCAGAGGACTTGTTAGAAGGTAGGCCAAGAATTGTAGAAGAATGGACTTTAGATGAATTAGAAAAAGTTGGATTTTGTTCATTTGAGAAATTGATGGGCGACAAAGATTGGCTTATTCCTTGGCAAGAGCATTCTAAAGTAGCGTGTTTGGAAATAAAGCGATGCTTACCTAAAATAGACAAAGATCCAACCAACCGAATGGCCAGAATCATGGAGTTAGCTAGTGAAATGGTAGATGAGGCAGGTATCCATGAAGAGGCAGCCGTGTTTTATGCATTCCACAAACCAATGGAGAAGGTTGCCAAATTATCAGGTTCAACTAGGCCTTGGTCTAGACTATTACCAGTTGTGCCTAGAACAGGCTCTCACAATTCTAAGAGACTCCGCGCATTGCCTCAGTTCGTATCTTACTCATTTAACAGATTAATGAACACTCAAAAGAAAGCAGGCTCTCCAATGATGCCTTGTGCAGTAGATTATTTTGAAGGTATCAAGCGATTTATTCACATTGGTCGACCAGTTGGATTGAAGGGTAGACAATTGAAGAGATTAAGAAAAATGTTAGGTGATTTCCCAGTATATGTTTGGCCTGGCCATCCTTACCTGGAGAGGGACCTTCTAAGTGCAGGTTTGTCAATCCTAACCGATTATCCTGATCCCGAGATGGAATTGCCCTGTGGTAGCAAAAGGTGGATGAGACCAGCTACTATGCCTCTAACCGATGAACAGTGGGAAGGACTCGCCAATGGTATTGTTCCAAAGGATGTTGCACCATGGCATGAGTTGAGTGATGAACAACTTGGATGGAAATCAGTTAGAATGATTGGCCATCGGGGTTGTGGTAAAACAGCAAGGCCTGTGATTCAACCTAAATGACGTAGATTTTGCTGCTCAGCAATGTATTTTGGACGGTAAATAGGAGTTCCTTTACCTTCTCGCATTACTGTTCTTTCATCAACTATTTGGGCACCAATTCCTGCCACTCTAGCCCACCCAAAGAAAGTGGTATAGTATTCTGGGTCACGTAGTCCAATAAAATTCAGAAGAGTCCCACTTGCAATGTCAACATTTGCATTTGGATTACTGATCTTAGGATTTTCTGATAGCACTCTTGGAGCCACTTCTCTCAGAACTCGAATTGTCTTGAAATATTTATCATTAGGACAAATTTCTTCGCCTAAAGCGAATTGAACAGTAGCTCTTGGGTCTTCTGCCCTAAGAACAGCATGGCCGAAACCAAATACAGGGCGCTTTGCTTCCAATTCTCCTCTGACAAATGCTTCAACTTCGTCTGCATCATAGGTTCCAATTTTCTTTACAAATTCAAAGCATGACTGGTTCGCTCTACCGTGTAATGGACCAGATAGCGCATTCATTGCACCAGCCATTGAAGAATAAATTGTGGCATGACCACTCGCTACAGCTTTACCGGTGAAAGTTGAGAGGTTTCCTCCTCCATGGTCCATGTGAAGAACAAGATATGTTGAGATAACTTGGTCCATCACAGCCTTATCAACATCGTTAAGATCAAGTGTATTAGTAAATCTTCCAACTAGACTCAATGATAGGTCGTCCTCAGGAATATCATCTATCCTACCTTCACGGAATCTGAATATCAGTCCAAGTAATCTCGGCATCATGGCAACTAGATTCAAAGCATCCTCTTTCCAATCTCCTTTTCCTCCAAGCATCCCTAGTGTATGGATTCCTATCGATACCCAATCCATAGGATGGCCATCTTTAGGAAGTGATGCTAACACTTCTTCGACTCCGCTCGGCAATTCACCGCGGGATTGTAAATCTCTTTGAAAAGCAGTGGATTGCTCTTGGTTGGGAAGTTCTTTGTTGAACAAAAGATATACTATGTCTTCTGGTAACATAGAAGCAAGTTCACTAATTGGATATCCGCAATAATGAACGCCTTCTGTTGGAGTTACAAATGATGTGCGGCAAGTCCCAACAGGTATTCCCCTCATTCCAGTGTTCAAGTGGGATGAAGTCAGTTCAAAAATAGACTTTTCATCACTCATGAATTTCCCACCGTACGAATGGACTCGACACCTGTGTATAAGGTCAACCCTAATTTAGTTCGGCAGAGCATAATTTGGTGTAATTTGCAACACCTAGTTTCATTCATTACATTTAAATTGGTTTTGTAAAATTATCAATATTGCTTCGGCGGCCATTTTCTGAACCCTCTGAATGCGTCTCTGTCATCTAAAATTTTCTTTCTAATAGTGTTGCCATCTATGATAAAAGCCTCTTCTGATTCAAGGCCGGGGCAACTATTCACGGTTTGTTGCCACGATCTGTCAGAACGAACATTTTCAGCCCAAAAAGGAAATGATTTACATTGTGCAGGTCTTGATTGGTAGACAGTGCATTTCTTTTCTTCATCTAGGTATATGCATATGTCTGTATACTCATCAGATTTTAGAATCCATCTTCCATCCATTGTCTGCCTGCAATCTCTTTCCAACCAATCAATAACTTCCATGTTGTGATGATTTGCTAAGGTTTGTGCATCTTCAGGTCTGAGGTAGACTATTCCTCCAGGTTCATCACAGCACTTACCACAATTTGGCTGACAAGAAAATGGAACTCCCGACATCCACCATGGTCGATTCATGCTTCTCCACCTATTGGAGTTAGAACTTTGATTGGCTTGAGTTCAGCGTAGATTGGCTCATTTGCAATATCTGCTAATATCATTTCAATCTCTCCGATTCTATCTGCGATTTGAATTAGTTCTTCTACCGATGCTTCTTTGCTTTTCTTCGCTAGGACGTGCATTTCTTCTTCGAGTTCAATCAAATGATTAGAATGATCAATGTGTTCTTTTTCAATTTCTGAAAACATTTTGTCGGTTATATTGTCAATGCTGGAAGTAGTTTCTGCAACCCTTACTCTGTCAAGACCTCTAATTTCGGTGTTTTTGTCAACTAAGAATTTGTCACTTTCATCAACTGTTAAAGTTGTAGTAACATGAGGAGTGAGGCTCTCGCTTGTAAGAATTTCATGAAGCTCATCTTTCTCCTGAATAGTAAGCTCTGGAACCTCCCACTCATCGGATAGTTCCGGCAAAGGAACATTCAGTTCGACTCCACCGGGGTCTAATCCGGTGTATACAGTGTCTAAGGTGTCTTCAATCACTCTTGCTGCTATCGCTTCGAGATTATCTCTTTCTTCATAAATTTCATAATTAGTTTTTGTAATTGGCCTTTCATTGAGTATTTCTGAGACATCGTCTGCGTTGACAATTCTCTCACCAGATTCTATTGCTAAAGCAACTTTCTCAAATGCGGCGTTTGTCCCTCTCCATTCTCCATCACTATGTTTTACAATTCTTGCAAGCATTGTATCATCTAGTAGCAAAGAGCGACCGCTAGTATTCCTTCTGAGGTGGGTGATTAGTGATGATGAACTTGGTTTGTTTATCCAAACACTTGTTGCTGAGCGCATTACTTCCCACAGCCTTCTGGCTGGCCATTCCTTTGATTCCACTCTAGATGTTGCAATGACTTGCACGCCAAGATTCAATGCATAATCAATCATTAAACCCAATTCTGTTGCCATTCTTTCATCTGCAAGATGGAGGTCGTCAATCGCAATCATACTTGCATGTGCAACGGCATCTTGCCATCCCTCTGGCAAAGATTCCCAGCCCCTCATCGCTGAAGTGGAAAGTAGGTGGACGTTTCCATCTTGTCTTCGGATCATCGCTTGTACTGAGGCGGAAAGGATGTGGGACTTACCGCAACCATTGCCTCCATGAATTAGTAGTGGGTTCATCGAAATCCCTGGTTTTTCAATAACCTTTTCACAAGCGTGTGATGCTCTTGAATTTTCGTCAACGACATGCCAATTTTTCCAGGTCTTGTGATCTGATAATTTCTGAACAGGAGGCCATAGTGGTTTGAATGATAAATCCTTCATCCCAAAATCGCTGTAATTTGTTGAGTATCCTCTGTGATTGTCGAGTACCTCAGCCCAAACAGGGCGTCCATCTTTCAGTAGGCCAAATGAATCCCCTAGGGTATCTTCATCACCTTCTTCAAATTCTACTTTCTCCCTCATCTCTCCAATCCGTTTTGCGGCAATTTGTGAAAGTGAGGTTTCACCTTCATCCAAATCAACACTAGGTTTCCATTTAGACGTCTTTCCAAGCACTTGGTCAGCCACAATATCAAAGCTAGGTCGAGTAGAAGTTGTGGACCGGGATAGTAGGTTTCCATCTCTAGTATCCTCTGCTTCAACTACGCCTCTTAATTTGTTCAATTTTGATAGAGCCGGTCTATTTCCAGGCGATTCTCTTCCAAGACTTTCTCTCGCATTTGCTAGAGCGAGCAAGAGTTTCTCTCTGTGTGTCATTCTCATTCGACATCTTCCTCCTTTTTCGTCCAAGATTCTAATTCTTTATCCAAATCGATTTCTCTTTGAGGAACGCTTGATGCTTGTCTTCTATTCGCTAGATTGCGTTTGACTTCAACACCTCGTGCAGCAAGTGGACTGATGACTTTAACATGCTCTTTTTTCGCATTGTCATGGACAGATTTCGGCCCAAGTTTTGTTGCTGGTAAAGAACGATTCTTTTTTGTCGAATCTTGGCGAGCAGCATCTCCTATGTCGTCGCTAAATTTACTCTTAATCGACTTGAATTTACCTTCATTACCCACTCCTATTGCCGTTTTTGGAATCGGCTTTGTCGATGGTAATTCTCCGATTTCTTTTTCGCTGTTTAGTGCAGCTAAACCTGCAAGTTTAGTTTCTCTATCGCTCAAAACTTTGCTACGAATTGCCTTCCGTCGCTTAATTCTTTGAGCTTGTCTTGGACCCTTGCTTTTGACAATTTCAACCTCTTCAATAATTTCAGGAACCGTTCCAATCTCTATTTCAGGTTCTGATATTGGCTCAGGTTCTTCTTCGATTATTTCAGGTTCGGTTGTAGTTAAGGGTTCTACAATTTCCACAGGCTCTTCAATAATTTCAGGTATAGCAAATGTTTCTGGTGTATTTGCCTGTAAGTACTCTTCAAGCCTCAATAATTCTTCATCGGTTGGCGGCGCCATCAATGGGTGGTCAAGCAATGATTCAGGATCTTGATTCCAAGATTTAATCAGGTCAGAATCAATTGTAGGGGCCGCTCGAATTATTTGAGTGGAATCGGTTGTCTTCCATGCTTCTTTATCGAATGAAATAAGCAAACAATCGTCTTCATATCGCATCCTATCTCCTAACTCTCTTATCATCTCAATTACGGGCTTATCACCGCATATATTTGCTAGGTATTCCAATCCATCAAACAGTAAAACAGCCCGAAGATTCCCTTCTAAGAACCCATATACTGTTCCTTTGATTGCATCGAGGTCAACAAACTGGATACCTTCCCCTTCTTTTTGTGAGAGCCATAGGCAATCATCTGCAGGTATGTCGAATTTGACTGAAACTTCTTCACGAGTCTTTCTACTAATTACTAGCAATGGTTTACCGTGTTTTTTCAGATTAGATGCTAAATGGTACAACTCTTCACTATCGCTGGAATAGACACTTCCGGGTCCGATTGAAACATCTAGTTTTGTTGTTCTATGAATCATTGATGCGGCCTTTGCTCTGACAAATTCCGGTGCTGTAACCGTAGCATCGATAGTAGGTAATTTAGTGGCTTTAGTCCATGTTGTTTTCCTGGTGCTGATATTTTGCCACCATTCTGAGGATTCAACCTTTTCAGGATTTTCAACAGTGAGTTTTGCAGTCGGATGCAAATCGATTATTCTCTGAACCTCGGCATATTCAATGAGTTGAATTAAGCAATCAAGTTCTTGACAATCGCTCTCCACTTCTATCAAGGCGTCAACACCTTCCAGAATCGCTTTCTCTTCATGGATAGCGATGCATATCTCTCCATTTGAGACCACAACTTGCCCTACTCTAGGCATTTTTTCACTGGGTTTTCTTTCAGATCTGATATAGCCATTAGTTCCAAGTTTTACCATCTCATTGAGGAGGGTGGCTAAAACCCCGGCACCTCCGCGCCTTTCCTCGATGATAATACCGCTCGGTAACTCGACCATACACACCCCTACGGGGTGGTTGGAGATTATACCCTTCTTGAATGATGAGGTTGAAACAGACGATTCAACGACGGTTTCATGTCCTAATCCTCAGTGGCGAGAGCATGGAGGCGCCAAAGGGCTTGATTCTGTTTTCAAATACCCCACTGGGCAAAGATTTGGCAAATAGAGAATTAAAGTCAAAGTTTGGCTTAGGACTTCTGATAACTATTCTAATCATTTTTGGACTAATGTGGTTTGTAAACATCTTTGTAGTTTTGTTGATTGTTAGTGCATTGAATTCGTATCTTTTCTTGAAATCAAAAAATTCAGTAAAGGTTCCCTTGGCTGTTAACCTAAACCATCCATTTATGGACTCTGGTTATGTATCAGATTCGGAAATTATGGTTAATTTTTCTGATAAATGGCTGAATCCAGGTAATTTCCGGTTGAAACTTGCAAAAGATTCTCTCGGTTGCTGGGTCGTTCATCGCCTAGATGAAGAATTGTCCATATTCTCAGTTTGGGATTCATCTCAAAAAGAACCGATTTTACAAAAACATCTCTCAATTATCAACCAAGCAATATCGCTTAACAATGCTATCAATGAATCAAATGATGAATTTGACGATGCTAGGGAGCGGGAGTCACAGGAGTCTACCCTGCTTGAAAGAGATTGGTTGCCTGAGGAAGAAATAGATGTTCAAGGGCCAATATCTCGGATATTATCAAACGATTAACAATCACAATTCCACCCTTATCTTTACACCGTACCTTCAAATGGTGTCTGCACAGTAGATGATGTATGGCCGAAGTCTCATCAGGGGGTGTGAGTTTGGCTTCTCTGGATGATTCACAACGTGAAATGGTTACAGGTGGTGGCCTTTCTAGTCGATTCTCGAAGCTACCTTTGTGGTTGTCCCATCCATCAAATATTGGTGCATTCTATGGTTCACTTGTTTCTTTAGCGCTGCTTTTACCATATGTTATGACCGAAGAATTTTGGTTCCCACTATGGCTTCTTCATGCTAGTTTACTGATTGCTGCAACTGCATTCCTCGGAATTTTTAGTCGTCTAATTAACGCATTCACAGGACGTATGCCAATTGCTGTTAACAGGAAAATTTTGTATCCTATGCCATTCATTGGATTTACTCTATTCACTTTAATCCATACAGACCTTTTGATCAATACTACGGTCACACAATACCTAGCATGGGGCCTACTGATGATTCCGGGGCCACTATACATTCACCTTTCTTGGGCGCCTCGATGGAGGTTACTTTGTATGATTGAGGATGGCAATAATCCATTCAAGGACATGCCAGTGAAAGAATATCTCCAGGAACAAGAAGAAGAAATTGCATCTGACGATTCAGATTTGATGGAAGTTGTGGAATCATTCGAATCCGAAGAAGAATGAGTTCAAACGGCAACAGCAGTTAGATTAGGCCAACAGTCTTACCTGCGCCTTCAAAAATACGTAGAACTTCATCTAAATCTTCACGACTCAGACCCGCTGACATTTGGGTGCGGACCCTTGCTTTGTCTCTTGCAACCATTGGGAAAACTATAGCTCCAGCCATTACTCCCTGCTTGAGCATTTCACTCGAGAGATTTTTTGCAACTGATGATTCACCGCACATTACTGGAATAATTGGAGTTGTTGAAACTCCAGTGTCAAATCCTAGAGATTGCATTTCACTTCGGAAATATTCAGTGTTCTCCCAAAGTCTTGCGTGATGTTCAGGCTCGTCCATCAAAACCTCAACTGCTGCTTTTTGCGCTGCTGCCACTCCAGGTGGTTGAGAACCAGATAGTAGCCAAGAACGTGAATGATTTAATGCGTGCTTGCGAACTATTTCCTTACCCGCTAAAATTCCACCTTGGACGCCTAGCGCTTTCGAGAATGAACCTACTTCAAAATCTACTCTTCCCTGTAATTTGAAATGGTCTACAATTCCTCGGCCGCCATCTCCCAAAACACCTTCTCCATGGCAATCATCAACCATTACCATAGCATTGTATTCTTCTGCTAAAGCAGTTAGTTCATCTAATGGACAAATATCTCCATCCATTGAGAACACTCCATCGACGATTACCAATTTTCTTTCAGCGTCTTGGTTCTCTTTGAGAACTTGCTCAAAAGCGCCCATGTCATTGTGAGGGAAAACTGCTCGCTGGGCTTTAGTTAATCTAACTCCATCTATAATTGAGCCATGATTTAATTCATCTGAAATGATAATGTCTTGCTTACCTTGGACAAGAGATGGAATTAGGCCAACGTTTGCGGTATAACCTGCGGAATAGATCAATGATGATTCGACTCCTTTGAATTCAGCAACTTTGTCTTCTGCTTCAAGATGTATGTCCATAGTTCCGGCAATTGCCCTAACCGAGCCACTTCCGGCTCCATATTTTCTGGTAGCAGCGATTGAGGCTTCGACAACCTTAGGATGTGTTGTCAAGTTAAGATAATTGTTTGCTGAGAGCATGATAGTTGGCTTTCCATCCATCGTACAGCGAGGAGTGTTAGCACTCTCTAGAGTTGGAGGTTGCCAAAGTAGTGATTGTTCTTTGAGATGCAAATATCTCTCTTCCATCCACGATAAATCTCCTGCCATGGTCGGGCCAAGTGGTGGTTCTACATCTTGTTTTGCACGGTTGCAGAACAGTCATGAGTGAGAGGTATCTGCGAGGGGTGATGCGGATAGAAGGTACTGTGTCTTCTGGGCTTGGCCGTGCCCATATCTTCATGTCCCAACAACACTATCAAGAGCAATTCAAGGTAATTATTGGACGCAGTGCATGGCCGGGAACCCTAAACGTCTACGTTGAAGGTGAATCCTTAATCGAGTATCGCAAGCTCAGAGTTTCTGCTGGCCTAGAGGTGGGTGAGAGTAGCGGAGTTACCTCGCACAGAATCAAGGGTTTTGATAGAGACGGTGTTTCATTTGGTGGAGCAACTGCATTTCTTGCAAAATTTTTGGTTAATGAAGATGTGCATGATTGTGCAATCTTAATTCCAGACCTAACTCGGCATGAAGATGTAGTTGAAGTAATAGCAGGAGTTTTCTTGCGTGAATCATGTTCCATCGAGGACGGAGACAAGGTCAGTATTTCCCTTGAATAAGGTCAAATTGTCTGATTAGGATTTCTTTCTGTTGTTGTCTACAGATGTCTTGCCATCTCGAACTGGCATGATCGGGCTTCAGGATGACAGGTTCTGTTGTCTCAATATCTGGGATTCCATCCCAAGTAACCGACCAAAGTATTAGCCAATCTGGATCTGCTAAACCGAGATCGATTTCAATCTCAGGATTATCTCTTGCCTCGATTACTCTCTCTACTGTTCTGTATCCAGTAATTACAGCGAGCATCGCATTTGCGATTCTTCTAACTTGGTTCCAAACAAACGCTTCACCAACAATTTCGAATCCAATTATTCTGCCATCATTAACCCAAGGGATGCAGTTTTCTACAACTCGTGTTGTTGAGCGACCTGGTTCCCTGCGGCAGAAATTTGCCCAATTATGTTCTCCAATGAATAATGAACACAGGTTGCTGAATTCATCAAATTCAGGCTCTATCCATCCTTCCATACATTCCATCCGGTATCGATATGTTCTGTACAAAGCCCTTCGTGGGCTCCAATCATTGGACACTTGTCTAGCATCAACTAAGGAGATGCTCTCTGGTATTTGGTGCCCAACAGCCTTCATGAATCCTTTTTCCCCCATCGCATCCCAACGGTCTTGGTCAAGGTCGATGTAGCCTCCATTCAGTCTAACATGGACTCCAGAGTCTGTTCGACTTGAGAAAGCCACAGGCATTCTTTCCTGAGTCCACTTCAGTTTCTTCTTGAAAATGTGCATGAAAGTACCTTGGACTGTTGGCACATCGGGTTGAACCTGACTGCCGTGAAAACAATCACCATAATGTCCGAAACGGAAGGCGATACGCGCCTTCCCCATTTCAGTGCACCTCACTCGTCAGATGATAGAGCAGCTACAGCATCTTCTGCTGAATAGCCTAAACCACCAACTGCCCAAACTAATGCCTGCCTAAGCCAAGGTTGGATCATTGGATTGTCTCTTCCTTGACCAACTCTTTCGATTGCGTCTACGATTAGTCTGCTCGCATCGAATAGTGTGTCTTCTACTGGAATTTCATTTAGGTCAGCCATCTTTTCTAAGCGCTGGTATTCCTTAATCGCCATTGGGATTCTTCCACAATCAAGGCAGAAATTTGCGAATGATGCAACATATTCTAGATTCTCTTCATCCAGTTGCATTGCTTTCTTGTAAACCTGCATAATCTTGCCTGCTGGAACATCTTCTTCCATTTCCATTGAAAGGCGCATGAATGCGGCTTCTGCCCATCCATAATGGGCAACTGCATTATCTGGTTCTGCTTCTCTTGCTTGGTCAAAAAGTTCCATTGCTTCAGTAAATTGTCCACTTGAAAGGGCCATGCCTGCCTGTTGGATGAGGTCGCTCATGACGGCGGCTTACTAAACAGGTTTTTGAAACCTATGTGTCATTCATGCAATTCGGTGAGTTGCTCTTTCAGGTCTTTTAGTTGTCCTGATTGACTATGTCTTTGGTGCATCTCGTTCAGTAATTGCTCGATAGATTTCCAGTTTGTGATACAAAAGAATGAGAATCTTGGGTCCGGAAGGTCAATCGTTCGAGTTCTTTGGTAGGTGACGAAAGCAAATAATTTCTTGAAGATACTCTTTGCTACTTTCCCCTCTCCTGCTGCAACGTCGTTTGAAGAATTACTTGGGGCGGAGCCTACTGAAACCGACATGGCATCTTCACCAATTCCTAATTGACTTCCAGTGTCACAGATGATTGTATTGTAACCGAACATCGCTCCCATCATAGTTCTCTGAGTTCTAACTTCATTGATATTGTCAAACAGTATTCTTCTACCGTCTCCTGGGATTATGAGGTGTTGAGTGAAAATTACTCTGTGGTTTGTAATTGCATAGTGGAAACTTCTCTGGTAGAATACTGTAAAAATAGTAAACAGTGATGCCCAAATAATACCGAATATTGAGTAACTGAAATCATCTAGAGGGATAAATCCGGAATCTTTGCCCATAATCCATGCAATGAAGTCATCCATGCGTAGCACTGGAGGAGTAAAGGCAACGACAAGGAGGAAAATTGTAGTCCATTTTCCACTAGTAGAGCCATTGAGCATCCTGTTAAACCAAGCGATGCCCAACATCACCAATACAAAGCCGATTTCTCCAATATCTGATAACTCCAATAAGAAGATCATCGTTTTTACAAGCATATTGTCATCGCTACTTGCGTCCCAATCAACTGCAAAGAGCATGTGTGCGCCAAGGATGATTAGCGAAATCAAATACATCGGCAAAAATGCAAAGAAAGATGGTTTGACATCCTTTAGAATTTCTTCATCACCTGTCAAACGGAATTTTTCTCTTAGAGAATTGTTAGCACTAGGTGGCTCGGAACTCGTCTGATTTTCCGTAGCAGGTTCTTCTGTTTCTGTGGTCTCAGGTGTTACTTCCTCATCGGACATATTTACCTCTCCTAGTTAGTATCCGCACATGGTCAGTCATGAACCTTGTGGCGATTTTACTAGTGAAGAAGCCCCCATGAGTGTTCTGCATTGCCTCGGATTGTTTTCCAATCTTTGCGTGTTCTGATACCTTGCTCATCATCGATTTCTAGTTTAGTGACCTCCAAAGGGTATTCGTTGTAGGTCAAGTGTGATTGCATCCCACCACGGGTAGGTTGGTCAAAAGTCCAATGTGCTCTAGTTACAGATTTAGCTTCAATTCGAATTTCTGTAACTCCATTCCACATGTGAACGTGGAAAGTTGGCAATCCGTATTCGTTACATGTTCTTTCGACCCTTACTTCGCTGAATTTTTCACTTCTCTGCCTTGTAACATCGTGGAATAATCCCCCCATAGACAATGGATAATGTGTAATGTCTCTCCGTTTCCAATGTCGAGGATCTTTTGCAGTCAATGTTGGCGAGACGTGAGGGACGAACCAATCAATGTAGGAGCCGTCATCTAGATGGAGCATGCCCCAAAACCAAGGTGGTGAAGGTGCTTGGACACAAACCTTCTGAAAATATGCAGAGCCATTAACCTCTTTTTCGTCAATCTTGCCAGAACATAATGCTCCATGAAGTCTCGAAATTCCATAACCCATTCCAAGACCATATTCTGCCTGTGCAACCTTCATGCTGGACATTGCATTATTCCATGGAGTCATTCTCAAGTCAAATTTGCCGTGTTCAGACTCAAGAATAAGCCAAAATTCGTTTTCTTGTGAGTTCAAACCCATCGAGAATTCATTTTCGGTGCATGATGCCACAATTCCGCCCTTCTCATAAGGCCATTTTGGATGGTCTTCAGATACAACTAGAATCCTACTTTCTTCTAGAACAAGAGGTTCAATCAACTCCTTTCCATCATACCACCATGCGGCAACCATGCCATCCATTGCAATCCCACCATCTTCATCAAATCCGGGTCTTCCAACAGGTGTCCAAGGGTGTCCATTTACCTCGACTAGGGGATTATCTTTAGTGGACCAAAGGACCATCAATTGCTTTCCAGCAGGGTTACCTCCTTCGTCATCAAGCATGACTAGCCACCACCACCAGTCCCAAGTCAAATGGTGTATTGGAGGGAGATTTTGCAATTTCCAAAGACTTGACAAATCTCCTGTGAAGCGAGGTGATGCTGACATCAATCCACTTCCTTACCCTTGAATATTGTCTGGCCAATAAACCAAGCCATAATCCCTTGGAAAATTAGAACAATGGTCGCAATTACAAATGCTAACCAATTACTAACTCCAAGATTTGGGCTACCACTGAATGCGCTTAGTGGCTCTGCTCCAGGGAGTGGGATGTAAGCGATCTCGCCAAGCCAGTTTTCATCCCCGTGGCCACCTCCCCACAAACCGATTTCGATTAATTGCCAATTATCTGGCCAACCTACAGCGGCACCAGCGTCTACAATTATCATTCCCCATCCAATAACTGACATGTAACGAATGGATGAATCGCCTCCGGTAAGTATTGTCACGAAAGCCATTCCTAATTCCCAAGCGGCAAACAAGATTGCAAGTATTACGCCGTTTTTCCAAATAATTCCAAATCCACAAAATATGGTTCCATAAACCAAAGAGACTAGCATTGCAGCCCAGGCTATTGACATCCACACAGGTACATCTGACCATCTGAATAATCCATCTCCCGGGCCAGTGAATCCTGTTATCAAACATAAACCAATACAAACTGCAAGAATGAATGGCCAAGTTATTCCGATGTATCCAAGCATTCTGTAAAGAAGAACCTCACCTCTTGCTATTGGTTTAGCTAGCATGTAGTGGATTGTTCCCTCAGACATTTCTTCTCGGATTAGGCCTGTTGCGAGGAAAAGCGGTAAGAATATACCTAGCAAGTATACAATTCCAAATTTACCAATTCCTAGGATGAACGCTCTATGCCCCGCTTCTTTTCCATATTTGTCTTCATCAGGGTCTTCATCCACTCCTGAATCAGAAACAATCGATACTGTAGAATTGAGCGAGTCAACTGTAATGATAATGTCACATTCTATTCCGTTATCGTTGGTGTCTCTTTGGCTTGAAGTATCGTAATATTCCAAACAATCTCCATCATCATCTTCGCCAACATAATTTTCGCCTTCTTGCAAGGATTTCCAATTAATGTCATCTTCATTAATCCATTTTTCAGGCGGATCTGGCTCGACACCTATTGGGTAATCTTCTGCTGAATCTGGATTGGTTCCTAGCAGTTTTTCTTGGCCGTTCGGATAACCATCTCCATCATTGTCAAATGAGTCTCCATCGTTATCTATTGCCTCAATTTCAGTATTCATCGCTTCAATGTAGAATAGTAAAACCAACAGTAATGCAACCACAGATGCAATCATTACAACCCAAGTTGAAATTCTAGTTCTGTATTGCCTAAGTGTAAACTCAGCAATCGCAGTTGACTTTCTATCAAGCCGCGACCAGATTGTATCCATTCGGCTACTCATACCGAACCTCCAGTTAGATACATTAGAATTGATTGTAAATCATCATCTGGATTATCAATTGAAGTTACCTGGCGTCCGCTTTCAATTATTGTACTTGGTAACTGCTTGTGGACTTCACCAAGATGCTTTGTTTCAATTAGCAATTTATTTTCAGTTGCAAATGACATACCTGTAACT